>ERZ791619.7-NODE-7-length-292712-cov-56.0129_pt1 | contig 292712 bp, 225 predicted proteins | sample MGYA00510271_ERZ791619 | MGnify/ENA primary metagenome ERZ791619 (study PRJEB30046, sample SAMN00715209) | human gut metagenome | study: EMG produced TPA metagenomics assembly of the A metagenome-wide association study of gut microbiota in type 2...
CTAACCTAATCTCTTGCCATAGAGATATTTATTGTGTAGCCTATATGGGCGCATCAAAATCGTACCATAGGTTGCGTTCCATGTTCACCTTGAAGGACGGTTCCTGCTCGTCCCTGAACGGTGACTTGTACCATAGGCTGTCTCCCTGCCGTCTTACCGGGTTGTAGCCAAGAGTGTGCAGATATTCCTCTATGCGTATCTGCTTTGCTTCATTCGTATTCATGTAAATTTCTGTTTAAGTGGATATTGTTTTTTCTTTTCGCCCGTACATGTTTGCGGTACGGTCTGTATATATCCGCTTCACTTCACTTCCGTATATATAGGTACGGGAATGAAGTGAAGCGGTTTTTACCATATTCTGGAATATTCCACTTCACTTCACCATATATATATACCCCGGTTGACGTGAAGCGGTTTCCAGTCTGCGCCGCTAATAGTGGAAGTCCGGCTTGAAGGTGTATTTCCTTCCGTTCTCCTGCACTATCATCCGCTTGTTTTTCAATACGGTGATGAGGTCACGCAGTCTGTGGTCACTGAGTTTGACACCGACAGAGGCGTATGCTTCCCGCAAAGCCCCTTCAAGTTCCTTGTAACCGTATTCGTCTTTTAGGGTGAATGCCGCTTCCAGTGCAATGCGGTGCTGCTGTTCGGTGATGTCCCTATACGGGTCGAACTTCCCTCTATTCCCTTTTGTCTCATCCTTGTCCTTGAACTGGTAGTCCTCCAGCAGTTCGGGCAATGCCTCCCCGTTGATGCGGAAAGCAAATGGCTCGAAGTCCACTGCCCTGATATGTGCGGTTTTGACTGTGCTTACACCGGGGTTCTTCTCGTCCTTTTCTACTTGCAGCACCGTTTCCGCCTTGTTGCTTAGCTCGGTTCCGATGTGCCCCCTTGCATGCTCGTCCCCCTTGTTCTGGTGCAGTATGGTGTGAATGTGGATATTCCTTTCCCCCGTCCATGTCATCAGCAGGGAGATTACCTTCGTGGACTCGCTGGAACTGTTGATGTCATACACCATGTCTCGTATCCCGTCGATGACTACCAGCCCAACATTCTCGGTACGGTAGATTGCCTCCCTCACGATTGCTATGCGCTCTTCGGGCGTGTACTTCCGCAGGACGAGGAACTCGAGGTTCTCATGGTTGCTGTCGGTCGGCAGCCCCGCCATGCGAAGGCTGCGCCTTGCCACTATCTCACAGTGGTAGGTGCTCTGCTCGGTGTCCACATAGAGTATTTTCCGTTTGTTTTCGGGCAGTTCCGCCGTATAGTTCAGTACCGTCCCGTTTTTCAGCGCAGCCGCCACGATTGCGGAGACGTTGAACGTCTTCTTGCTTTTGGCTTTTCCGATTGACGCGCTGAAATTTCCCAGTGTGCCGATGACGGAGCCCTGCACTTTCAGGATTTCGGGCGCCTGCTCGTGGTTTTTCGAGAGGTCAAGCCGCGAGGCATGCCATAGGATTACCGCCTCTTCGGGGGTGATGTTTCTTTCCTTGTTGTCCATACTACACCTCCCTATCCGCGTTCCCCGCTTTTGCGTCCTGCCAGTTCCAGCGCCATGTCCGCATCGACGATGATTTTGCGTCCTATCTGCGTAATGGCTCTGTTTATCCTCCCGCTTTTCTTGATGCGGTTTGCTGTGGGTATGCTGCACCCGAACAGCCGGGCTATGCCGCCTATCCCGTACACATACTTCTTTTCCTTGTCGGCTGCCGGTTGGGCTGGCTTCGTTCCGCTTCCCAGCAAGGCGTGCCGGTTCAAGAATATGAACTCTTCGCCCGTCATCTGCCATACGGGCTTTGATAAAAGGTCTCTAATTTCCATATCAGAATGAAATTAACGTTTGTACTGCAAGCCCTGCGCATGGGCTTTTTACCTCGTTCGAACAGTGCAAAGTTACTTCCGAGTACGGGTGGTAAGGATGTGGATAGCGTGATTTGAATATCACGCTATCTTGTTAAATATCAGTAAGTAATAAAGAGTGGTGGAAATTATTTTGAGTGGTAAAAGTGGTGGTATCGTGGAATGTCGGGACATATCATCGACTATCGGAATATTGACCGCATTTCCTTGGCAAATTCCCGGTTGCTTTCACTGGGGAAATCGGAAACGGGCTCTTTGTATTTTGACTTGTAGTATGTATCGTCTATTCCCAGCAGGTTCATGATGTCCTCTTTCCATTTCTCTCTGTCCGGCTTGGGCAGCGTTTCACCCATAAGGAAAATGAGATAGCATACGCGCGCCTTCTCCCTCGGTCTTGTTTTCAGTCTGCCTTCGCATGGTTGCAGGTTCATGCTGGCGTAGAAGTCCAGTTCGGAAACGGCTTCGAACTGTTCACCGTTGCATTTCTCATAAATGGCTGACAGCAGCCGCATGGGGAAATAGGCGGGCGGGCTTGCCGGGGTGGTACCGGATGCGGACATTTCCTTTTCTTCCCCTTCCTTTTTCTTTTGGTCGGTCAGGTATTTTTCAAGGATTGCCAATAGTGAGCCGCCCAGCCTGCAAATGTCCCCGCAACGGTTTTGCAGGCATTGCAGGGCTTCCCGTCTTGCCTGCTCCTTCTGCCTGTACAGTTCATCCAGCTTGGTTTTCTCCTTGTCGTATTCCCGTTTGCACCGTTCGTACCTTCTTTCCAGCAGTTCTTCTTCCTGACGGTCGTGTTCCCTGAAACCTACCGCCTCCAAAGAGCCATTCGCTTCCATGAGTTCCCGGTAATATCCGTTTGTGACTTTCATCTGTCTGTCAATACCCCAGTCAAAACGGCTTTCATGCTGTCGGCAGACATATCCGGTATCGAGACGGTCGAAAAACTCCTTGCAGGTGTTGTAAGTCGAGATGTTGCTTTCAATCTCACGTTTCAGGCTGTTCAGCAATATGGAGAAGTGCGCGGCGTCCATTTCAAGCATGAGACTGATAAGTGCGGTTTCAAAGGGCTGCGTGTCTCCGTACTCTCTGTAAAAATCGGAAATGAGCTGCTGCTTCTCAAAAGAGAAACTGCCGCCGGACATTATTTCGGTGTATATTTTGTTGAGTTTCCCGTAACGGGGTATCATTGAGGTTATTCTTTCTTCCATGATATTCTTGCGGTTACAGTTGGTTGAATTTGTTCATTGCATTAGCCTTGATGTCGTCGGCTATGTCTATGTAGGGCTTCATCGCCTTGTAGTCGCTGTGTCCCGTCCATTTCATCACCACTTGTGCGGGGATGCCCAATGCCAAAGCGTTACAGATGAATGTCCGTCTTCCGGCATGGGTTCCCAGCAAGGCGTATTTGGGTGTGACGGTATCTATGCGTTCATTTCCCTTGTAGTAAGTTTCCCTTACCGGGTCGTTGATTTCTGCAAGCTCCCCCAGTTCTTTCAAATAATCGTTCATCTTCTGATTGCTGATGACCGGAAGTGCTTTATGGTCTTCAAAGTGTACGTCCTTGTATTTTTCCAGTATCGCCTTGCTGTGGTTGTTCAACTCTATGATAAGGCTGTCCGCTGTCTTGACAGTAGTCACTTCTATATGGTCTGGCTTTATGTCACTCCGTTTGAGGTTGTATACGTCCGAATAGCGCAGCCCGCTGAAACAGCAGAACAGAAAGACGTCCCTTATCCGTTCAAGGTATTGCTTGGTCGGGGGTATCTTGTAGTCTTTCAGTCTGTTCAGTTCCTCCCATGTGAGGAATATCACTTTCTTGGGTGTGTTTTTCAGCTTGGGTTTGAAGCTGTCATAAGCCATGTTCTGATTGTACCCTTTCTTGAAACTCCAGCGTAGGAACCATTTCAGGAAGGCTATCTGCTTGCCTATGGTGCTGTTGCGCATGTCCTTCTTGTTACGCAGGAAGTCCACATAGTCATTCAGACCGTTCTCGGTGAACGTGTCAAAGGAAAGTTCATTCCTGAACTGTTTCAGGTGGTTTTTTACCGCAGCGAATTTTTCGTAGGTTGCGTCTGTCCAGTCGTTCTGTTTTCCGCATTCCCTTACAAACTCCTCGAACGCCTCCCAAAAGCTGGTTTTAGGTTCTTCGGCTATTTCCTGCTCTGTGGCTGGTGCATCCTTCATCCTTGCATTGAAACTGTCCTTTATCTGTGCGGGTGTGGGGAGTACGTTCTGTACTTCAAACTCCTTGAAGATGTTCTGTATCTCCGTGTACTGTCTTAGCAGGTCTGCATTGATTTCGGATGCGCTTTGCTTCAGTTTGTTTGTGCATCCGTTCTTTACCCTTTGTTTGTCCGCATCCCATTTGGCTGTGTCAATGCGGTAGCCCGTTGTAAACTCTATGCGCTGGCTTGCGAATATCACACGCATACGGATAGGTACATTCTCTGTGATTGGCACGCCGTTTTTCTTCCGGCTTTCCAGTGCGAAAATGATGTTTCTTTTGATATTCATAATTGGGTGTGTTTGAAAATTGACACCCAAAAATACACCCAAAAAGTGAGATATGCAAAGATATTAAGAGATATTTTATTTTCTGTTTACTTTGTAATAACTTGGTAATTAACAAGATATTACGAGCTTGTGATATTGTTTGAAATGGTAGGTGATAGAACCTGTCTCTCCGCAAGATACTGAAAATCAGTAAATTTAAAAGGTTACACCCAGTTTTACACATCACAATGTAAAACTGGGTGTTTTATTTTTCATATACTCTTACCATTTGCACGATTCAGAAACAAATCGTATCTTTGAACCAGAGTTTTAATCAAGCAAATACCTTGTATTTACCTCAAATTATCAATATCATGAAAATGAATCATTATGTAAAATGCGTAACCGCCGGCATTGTGTGTTCACTGATGTACGGTAATGTATGCGCGCAAGACACATTCGATCTGTCTTCCCAACGCTCGGAGAAACAAGATGTACAAGCTGTTCCCGGAAAAAAAGTAGACCACAAAGGACTTATCCTGAATCCGCAACCTCATCAGATAGTGACGATGGCCGGAAAAACGTGCGACCTGTCTCAGGGTATCAACCTGAAAGACAAGCAGAATAAATTTGCGGGTTACCTTGACTTCCTTTCTCCGAACAAGAAAGGAGTTAAGCTGACCATTGACTTCGGAGCGAAAGCGGCCAGGAAAGCCCACGTGAAAGAAGTATCCGGTGCATATGCCCTCGCCGTCAATGAAAAAGGAATCACCATCACGGGATTTGACGAACGCGGAGCCTTCTACGGCATACAGACACTGAAGCAGCTGGTAGAAAGTCCGGTTTCCGCAGGCGGAGCGCTCCCGTTTGTAGAGATAAACGATTATCCTGACCTGCCCAACCGGGGAGTGGTGGAAGGTTTCTACGGCACTCCGTGGTCGCGCGAGGTACGCCTGTCGCTCATTGATTTCTACGGAAAGTTCAAGATGAATTCTTACTTATACGGTCCTAAAGACGACCCTTATCACAGCTGTCCGAACTGGCGATTGCCTTATCCGGAGAAAGAGGCACAACACATCAAGGAACTGGTGGATGCCTGCAACCGCAACTACGTGGATTTTGTATGGGCCATCCATCCGGGACAGGACATCAAGTGGAACGAGGAAGATTATCAGAACCTGATTAATAAGTTCAACTGGATGTACGACTTAGGGGTACGTCATTTTGCCATCTTCTTTGACGATATTTCCGGAGAGGGTACCAACCCGCTGAAGCAGACAGAACTGCTCAACCGATTGACGGAAGAGTTTGTGAAGGTGAAAGGCGATGTTTCTCCGCTTACGGTCTGCCCTACCGATTACTCCAAACTTTGGGCGAACCCGACCGAGAAAGGTAGTCTGGCCATCTACGGAAAAACGCTTAATCCTGAAATCAAGGTGTTCTGGACGGGCGACGTGGTGTGCAGCGACCTGACACCCGAAACACTCGATTTCATCAACTCGCGTATCAAGCGTCCAGCTTACTACTGGTGGAACTATCCGGTGACCGACTACATCCGCAACTTCCTGCTTCAAGGTCCGGTGTACGGACTGGACACCAGTCTCACGGCTAATGAAACCTGCGGTATCGTGAGCAACCCGATGGAACATGGGGAAGCCTCCAAGCTGGCTTTATACGGAGTGGCCGATTATACCTGGAACATTGCCAACTACAATGCCATCGACAACTGGGAACGCGGACTGGCAGAGCTGGTTCCGGAAGCAACCGATGCCTACCGCACCTTTGCCATCCATTCCAGTGATACCGAAAACGGATACCGCCGGGATGAGTCATGGGAAACTCAGACTTTCCGGTTGGCTGACTGGACAGACGAAGCGGCTAACGCATTGGAAGAAGAATTCAAGAAAGTAGAAAGTGCACCGGCACATCTGGAAAGCAGTTGCAAGAATGCAGCCCTGATTAACGAGCTCCGCCCCTGGCTGACAGAGTTCGGTAAATTAGGTACACGCGGCAAGCAGGCCATCGAACTGGCACGTATCTACCGCTCAGGTAAAGACGATGCGCTGTTCTGGGAAAAATATATACAGAATATCATGACTCCCGAAGACCGTAGAAGCTATGAAGCTCACAAATCGGGTACGCTGAAACTTCAGCCGTTCTATGAGAATGTCATGGATGATATGGCACACGGATACCTGAAAAAACTGTCAGGCAAGGTACCGACTGACTACAGAGGTATCGGTTCTTTCAGCAGTGCGCATACCGTACAAACCAAGCTGATGTTCGACAATGATTCTACTACCTTCTATACCTCGGGAATTGCTCAGAAAGCAAACGATTGGATTGGTGTAGACCTGCGCGACGTGCGTGACGTGACAGAAATTTCGATTCTTCAGGGAAGAAATTCCAAGGATGATGTGGACTATTTCGACCATGCCATCGTGGAATGCTCGGCAGATGGAAGAACCTGGAAGGCACTGACCGGAGAACTCGATAAGCAATACATCATCCACTGGCAGGGAGCTCCGGAAAAAGCACGCTACGTACGCCTGAAACGACTGGATTCCAAACGCACCAACTATGCGTCTGTCCGTTCGTTCGACGTCAACCCGCTGCGTCCGGAAAACATGGGATTTTCACTTGAAGCGGACAGTCTGGACAAGGCTATCTATGCTTTCGACAACAACCTGGCGACTTCTTACAAGAGCACTAAGGCACTGACTTTCGGAGTAAAGGAGAATGTCAAGGCATATACCTTGCTCATGAATCGCCTGTCTGCCCCGTTGAAGTGCATCCAGCTGGACAAGAAAGGTAAAGTCGTATCAGAAACCATGATTGAAACTCCTTTTGCAAGAATCGAACTGGCCAACAAGAACGTAGCTAAGATTCGCCTGGAGGGAGTTGCGGAAGTATTTGAAATTGTGGCAATTGACTAATTTGAAAACATACATAAAAAAACGCCTTTACGTTTCTTCCAAAACGCTTTGACGTTTGAAACCAAACGCAAGGACGTTTTAGGAAAAACGCAAGGGCGTTTAAAAGCAAACGCAAGGACATTTTGAATGAAACGTCCTTGCGTTTTTTATGCCTTATTTTATTACCCGGAAATATTCCGGTTTACGGGGTTTTGCCGGAGCCGACTCTCCGTCAGGATAACCCAAAGAAAGGGCACCGATTCCCATCAAGCCTTCCGGAAGACCCCACTCTTCCATCAGTTGCTTGCCTTCTTCCGTAGCAAACATTTCCCGTTCGCGGTGAATCCAGCAGCTGCCCAATCCTAAAGCATGAGCGGCCAGCATCATATTCTCCAGTACGCAACTTCCGTCCTGCACCGGATTGTTGGCCAGCGAGGGCGCAAACACCAACACGTAGGTAGGCGCATCGTAATAAGGATTCGAAGTCACTCCCATAATCTCGGCATTCATTTTTGCCAACCGGGCAAGCACTTCCTTCTTCTGCACTGCCACAATGTAGGGCGACTGCATACCGCGTGAAGTCGGTGCGTAAGTACCGGCTTCAAGTACGGCTTTCAACTCTTCATCCGTAATCTGCTCCGGTTTATACTTGCGGCAGCTACGGCGTGTTTCAATTACTTTCAAAAAATCATTTTCCATATTGTCACTCTTATTTTATTCTTAATATTACATTCCTTTTTTACGCTCTTCCCTACCGCCGTTTTTTGGACAACAGGGTTTGTACAATAGTCTGCATGAGGTAAGTGCGAACGTCTGTATTCTCCACACATTCCAAAGGGAATCCCAACACAAAAGTACGATAATCTTCTCCACAATAAACTGTACCGCTACCGTAATTTCCATTGGTATAGGCAAACGCAGAGTAAGCTCCTTCCACCGGCATCACACACTCCATGGATGGAACAGCGTAAATGCTTTCATTAGCTCCGCCCTGAATACGGAAACTTGTACCGGCTCCCTTCACCGGAGCGGAAGAAAGGTTACTGAAACGACCTCCGTACGTGCATTTCAACACGTTCTTGCCGAAATCGTCTTTCTGCAAATTCTCTCCCCACTTCGAACCGCTGACCAGCAAACGGCCTCCCTGACGGCAATAACCGGCCAGTGCTTCTCGCATGGAAGTGGAAAAAGTCTTGGCATCGGCACCACAAATCAAATCGACCATGTCATAGTGAGTCAAATCGGTACTTCCACTTTCCAGGGTTTCATCGCTGCATGACACAAACGAATAGCGTCCGGCACGCTGAATGGCCTTACCATGTATGAATACATAATCACGGGTATTACCTGCAATCAGTCTTCCTTCCAAGACATCATCACTTACTCCCAGTCCGTCGCCCGTTTCCAGTCCGGCTTTATCGCGGTTGAATCCCTGCTGGTATCCGCAATAAGCAGGTGTCTGTCCGTCAGGAATTCCCGGATCGGCTTTCAGGTCGAACCCTTGCAACAAAGCAGAGTTGACTTCTGCCGGTCCCGACGTGGCATCGAATCCGTTGACGATAAGCAGGGTACCTTTGCTTCTCTTGGCCTTATAGGCAGACAGAATCTCGGAAGGAAAACTCTCTCCTCCCCGGTTCACAGCCGTCACCTTGAAGCTGTAGGTCAATCCCGGCTCCACTTTCACCGTATATTCCGGCTTGCGCACATATACCCCATTATCGAATCCGCCGTAACCGATACGAGTATAGACGATGTATCCCTGCGGCTTGGCAGTGGGTTCCATCACATCCTCCACCGGATTCCAGTTCAGCGTAAAGGTATTTTTCTTCTTTCCTTCACGAATGGCAAAGTGATTTACCGGAAGCGGCTGCACCACATAGTCCGTACCGTGCATGGTAGAGAGAAACTTCAGCACGGACTTATACACAGAGCGTCCCACCGTAAACTTGAAATCCGGATTATGCCCCCACTTCATATCGGCAAAATTCTGGTGTGAAAGTAATTCCAGAATCATGGAAGGCACAGCCGGCAGACGGGTTTCACTGTAGTTCCGGTTCCACATGCTTCGTCTGGCCCACTGCACGCCGAAACGGGAAGAAATGTCACGCTGCAATCCGGTCAGTACCATATCGGTCAGGTCGCGCGAAGCATAACGGGATACGCCACTGTTCAGCTTTCCGTCATTGAAATCTGTGGTATAGATACCCAGCGAACCCACCAGTTCATCATCAGTCTTGAATCCCGCATCACTATGCAGACCCAGTGTCATTTCAAACGGCACCTTCAGTCCCTCTTCCGACGGATTATACACAGAACCTCCGCTCAGGTAATTCACCGTCAACGAGCGGGCATTGATGTCGTCCGTATAATCATTCTTTCCTTCACTCTTGCTATATACCGGATAAGGCATTCCAGCCCACTGTGCCCAGTAGCGCGCTCCTTCCAGGTAACGGGGTACTCCGCTCACTTGTCCGCCCCGCACAATGTTTCCCATACCGCCACCAAAACGGACTGCATCGGCACAAACCACTCCTTTTTGGGAACTTTCGTTACTCAGCACCACCATGCCATAGTCGTTCCGGCCTTTATCGAATTCAAAGGTACCCAGATATACCCAGGTCCCCCCTCCCATCTGCTGGTTGACCTTGAACTCCGTCACCCCACCGTTATGGAACACCAGGTACTTGGCATCCGACACACTCTCCGGCAGGGTCTGATAACTTACGTACACTGCGTATTTCCCTTTTTCCGGAATATCAGGAATCCACTCGGCAAAGGCTTTTTCAGGCTGTCCCTGCGTAGGAATAAAGCGGGCGGTACCGTCTGTAAACGGGTTATAGTTGTCGGGATACTGCTGGTATTTCTGGGCAAAGCCCGGTTTATCGGTATCCTGCCAGCGGTATTTTTTATCTTCCACTTCCAGATAATGACTGCCTTTTGTGCAGGTATTGTTGTCCACAATCACTTCATAACGCTGCCAGTCGCGCTCACGTGGCGTAAAGACTACTGCCCCGGCATTCTCCAGCATCGGAATCAGGTAAGGCACCACGAACGACTGCGTAAACAGGTCTTCCGTAGTACAGAACAGTCTGGGCCGCTGCCAGCGCCACTCATTCCGCTCGTTCCGGTACACCTTGCCATGGCTTTGCCACAAGGCTATATGCCGTCCCTCCAGTCCCCGGCTGATTTCATACGGACGTGACACATTTGTCACCCACGGATTTCCCTTCGCCTCCAGCTTGCCATACAGACGCGTCTTGTCCTGTTTCTTGCGGTACGCATTAGGCACCAGGTCTTCAATGAGCTTACCGTCGGCATACACCTGCAAGGTATAATAATTCACCGGTCCTGGTAGCGACTGCTTCAACAAACGGTAGATAGCCGACACGTTTTCTTCCGTAAACGGCTGATAGCCAAAAGCCGGATTGGCATATACACGCAATACCTTCTTCTCATGCTCCACCTCAAAACGTTCCAGCTTGCACTTACCGATACGGGCATACGAAGTCTCATAACTGGTAAAAAAATCTTTCAGACGTTGCTCTGTGGTCTGTTCCAGACTTTGTCCGGACACCGCCCCTGCCAGGCAAAGAAAGCCTGACAGCAAAATAGCAAATTTATTCATATACATTTTATAGGGTTGCCACAAAGGTACAAAATATCACAGACTCTTGTTCATCCAAATAAAAAAAGCCGTCCGGCATCTTTCGGATACCGGACGGCCAATGCATTTATTTTCGACTGACTTTTATCAGTTGTTTTCCGGACGAAGTTTACGTACGGTTACTGCAGTCTGCCACATTTCGCTTTCACGCAATGCTTTCAATTCTGCATTCAGTTTTTCACGATAGTCAGGCTGAGAGTTGCTGTCGATAGAAATCTGAGCTTCGTTTCCTGACTTCACGCTCTGATACAATTTCTGTACAACCGGTTTGATAGCATCGTGGAACGGGCCCATCCAGTCAAGTGCACCGCGCTGTGCAGTAGTAGAGCAGTTAGCATACATCCAGTCCATACCGTTCTTAGCAAACAGCGGCATCAATGACTGAGTCAGCTCTTCAACTGTTTCATTGAATGCTTCCGACGGAGTATGTCCGTTTTCACGAAGTACTTCATACTGTGCCAGCAGCAATCCTTGAATAGCTCCCATCAAAGAACCACGTTCACCAGTCAAGTCAGAAGTAGCTTCACGCTGGAAAGTAGTTTCAAACAAATAACCTGAACCGATACCGATACCCAATGCGATGGTACGTTCGTATGCCTTACCCGTAGCATCCTGGTAGATAGCATAAGAAGAGTTCAAGCCACGGCCTTCCAGGAACATGGTACGCAAAGAAGTACCTGAACCCTTCGGAGCCACCATGATTACATCTACATCTGTCGGAGGAACTACGCCTGTACGGTCATTCCAAGTGATGGCGAAACCATGAGAGAAATACAGTGCTTTTCCTGCAGTCAGACAAGGTTTGATAGTAGGCCATACAGAAATCACAGCTGCATCCGACAACAAACACATAATTATAGTAGCTTTCTGGCAAGCTTCTTCAATGCTGAACAAAGTTTCTCCCGGTACCCATCCGTCAGCCACAGCTTTGTCGTAGGTCTTACCCTGACGCTGTCCGACAATGACGTTGAAACCGTTGTCACGCAGGTTCAAAGACTGGCCCGGTCCCTGTACACCGTAACCGATAACAGCAATGGTTTCGTCTTTCAATACTTCACGTGCTTTTTCCAATGGAAACTCTTCGCGGGTCATTACATTTTCAATAACTCCGCCAAAATTCATTTGTGCCATAATTTTCTTACAATCTTTTTACGCAGCCTGAAGCTGCTAGTTGTTAGTATAATGTTAATCTCTAAAAATCACTTTACTCCGGACTACGACCTCCGAGCCGTTTTTCTTCACCTCTACATCGTATTCGTTTTCGCCTGTCTGCTCCCGATAGAAGCTCAAGGTATCTCCGTAATAACTTTCAGCCACATAGGCCATCTCAAACCTACGGATACGCTTTTCACGGAACATTTCCATAGGGAACAAATCCAGAATATGCTCGATGTACTTGATGCTGTTCACGTGGCCGTTCAAGTCAATGTCACTGTATTTCACCTGACATTCGCCCACCAGCTCCGGATGACTCACCTTGATGCGTCCGGGTTTGTCAATCGGACAGTCCTTCACGCATACATAGTCAACTATCGACCCGCCGTGCAATGTCAGCAAATCGGCCGGCTTGCGGGTTTCCATACTGATCATGGCCCATATCGAACGGGCATAACCGATGGCTTTTCCGTCTTTATCCAGGATGGCAAAATTTCGGTCCGTAAACAGACGGTACACATTTTCCACCCACGTCTGTATGGAGAAACTTTCGTATGCGCGAGGCATATCCTCCAGTTCTATTGCCAGTCGGGAAAGTACCCACGTGTAATGATTCTCATTCAGCGTGGCAATACCAAATCCTCTGTCGGCTGCATGAAACCCGGCGCAGTTCAGCAAATGGTTGCCCAATACGCCCATAGTCAGCCGTTCCATAAAATCCACATGAAACGGTTCGGCTACAAACCGGTAAGTTCCAACTTTACTGTCCTCTGTCATATCTCAATCCTTTTGATTCTGATACCGTTCTTCGCGGTGTGCCAGGTACTCATTCACCCGTTCAAAGCAACTTGTCGAAACGGCAATACGCCCGGAGCGTACAAACTGCAACACACAGTTCAGCTGTTTCAGCTCCTGATACAACGACGTGATGTCATCGCTCATTCCCACCATTTCCACGATTGAAAAAGTAGGATTCACCTCTACGATATGAGCACTGTAACGACGAATCACCTTCGAAGCTTCCGGATTGGCCTGAAACTCCGGAGTAGCAACCTTGTACATGGCTACTTCACGCTGGAAAATCTCCTTATCCGTGAAATAATGCGCCTGAATCACGTCTATCTTCTTCTCGATTTGTGTCACCACCTTATCAATTACATCTGGAGTAGTCCAGCAAGTAATGGTGTATTTATGCACTCCCTTTATGGAAGAAGCCGACACATTCAGACTTTCAATGTTTATCTGACGACGGGTAAACACAGCCGTAATCTGATTCAATATACCGGCAATGTTTTCCGAATGAACGATGATTGTATATAAAGTCTTGTTGCTATTCATAATTCACCTCCTTCTCCTCTCAACATTCCATTAACATATAGTTGACCGAACTTCCCGGAGGAGTTATCGGCAACACGTTTCCTTCTTCTACCACACAAACCTCCAACAGGAAAGGACCGTCGGTCGACAACATTTCCTGAATGCCGTCGTTCAGTTCCTCACGGCTCATCACTCTTCGTGAAGCAATTCCATAAGCCGAAGCAATCTGCATGTAATCCGGATTCATCATCGGAGTAAAGGAGTAGCGACGATTGAAGAACATAGCCTGCCACTGACGTACATTACCCAGGTAATTGTTGTTCATCAATATAATCTTAACCGGAGACTTCTGTTCCATCACCGTGCCCAGTTCCTGCATGGTCATCTGCAAACCTCCATCACCCATAAAGGCACACACCGTACGGTCCGGACGACCGAATGTCGCACCAATGGCAGCCGGAAGACAGAAACCCATGGTTCCCATACCACCGGAAGTAACGATACTGCGAGGTTTCGTGAATTTGAAGTAACGGCAAGCCATCATCTGGTTCTGACCTACATCGGTCACCAGAATCGCTTCATTATGGGTAGCTTCGCTGACTGCATTCACCACTTCACCCATATTAATGGGGCCTTCTTTCGGAAATACTTCTTTTTCGATTACCTGATTGAATTCCTTCTCCTCGTATGGTTTGAAGCTTGCAATCCATTCCTCGTGTTTCTGCGGCTGAATCAGTTCAGTAAGTAAAGACAAAGTGCGTTTGCAGTTTCCGAGCACCGGTACATCTACCACCACATTCTTTCCGATTTCCGAAGGGTCCACATCTAAATGAATTATTTTGGCCTGTTTGGCGTAGGTTTCCAATTTTCCCGTCACACGGTCATCGAAACGCATACCTACGGCAATCAGCACATCACATTCGTTGGTCTTCACATTCGGGCCTAAATTACCGTGCATACCCAGCATACCTTTATTCAGGCGGTGATTGCTTGGCAAAGCCGACAAACCCAGCAAGGTACATCCACACGGGATGTCTGCCTTTTCTACAAAGTTCAGCAACTCTTTCTGGGCATTACCTAATTCTACTCCCTGGCCAACCAGCACCAACGGACGTTTGGCCGCATTGATTAAGGCAACCGCCTCAGCCACTGCCGTAGAATCAGTTTCAGGATCCGGATCATAACTGCGAATGAAATCAACGTTTACCGGCTCATAATCCGTCATGTCCACCTGTGCATTCTTGGCAAAATCGAGCACCACCGGTCCCGGACGTCCGCTACGTGCAATATAGAACGCACGAGCCACAGCCCAAGCCACATCCTCCGCACGGCGAATCTGGTAGCTCCATTTGGAAATCGGCTGCGTCACGCCCACCAAGTCAACTTCCTGAAAGGCATCCGTACCCAGCAATCCGGCTCCCACCTGACCGGCAATCACCACAATCGGTGTACTGTCAATCATGGCATCGGCTATTCCTGTAATGGTATTAGTAGCCCCCGGACCACTTGTCACCAGGCAAACACCCACTTCTCCCGATACACGGGCAAAACCTTGAGCCGCATGTGCAGCCCCTTGTTCATGACGAACCAGAATGTGATTCAATCTGTCGCGATGGTCATACAACGCATCAAATACCGGCATGATAGCCCCTCCCGGATAACCGAAAAGCGTCTTCACGCCTTCATGCTCCAAAGAGCGCATCAATGCTTCCGAACCTGATATTTTTTCTTTACTCATAAGCCTCTCTTTATTCTACGATTCTCACTCCACCTTTATCTGCTGAGCTCACCATGCTGGCGTATGCCTTCAGTGCCTTCGAAACTTTCCGGTCGCGTGTCACCGGTGTCATCGGGCGCTGAGCCAGTTCTTCATCTGAGAGCTTCACATTGATAGAGCGGTTAGGAATATCTATTTCAATGATGTCACCATCTACAATCTTACCGATGTTACCTCCGGCAGCTGCTTCCGGAGAAATATGTCCGATACTCAGTCCGGAAGTTCCTCCACTGAAACGTCCGTCGGTAATCAGCGCACATTCTTTACCTAAATGTTTGGATTTAATATAAGAGGTAGGATACAGCATCTCCTGCATACCCGGACCACCTTTCGGACCTTCGTGAGTAATGACTACTACATCGCCGCTCACAACCTTACCCCCCAAGATTCCCTCGCAGGCAGCTTCCTGTGAATCGAACACCTTGGCTGGTCCAGAGAACTTCCAGATGCTTTCATCTACTCCGGCTGTTTTTACCACACAGCCATCCTGTGCGATATTTCCTTTCAATACAGCCAAGCCACCATCCTTGCTGTACGCATGCTGCAAGTCGCGGATGCATCCGTTGGCACGGTCGGTATCCAGTTCCTTATAAGTGGAATTCTGTGCGCCTAACTGAATGCAGAACTTACCGCCCGGCGCACTCGAATAAATGCGCTGTGCCTCTGCATCGACTTCCGGTACACAAACTGCATATTTTGCAATAGCTTCCGCCAGTGTCGTACCGTCTACACGGCGAACCGTAGTATCCAGCAGTCCGCCCTTGGCCAGCTCACCCAGAATGTTCAGAATACCTCCGGCACGGTTCACATCCTGAATATGGTACTTCTGTGTATTGGGAGCCACCTTGCAAAGACAAGGCACCCGGCGTGACAACATATCAATGTCGTCCATCTTGAAATCCACCTCCGCTTCGTGAGCTACGGCCAGCAGGTGAAGCACCGTATTGGTAGAACCACCCATGGCAATATCGAGCGTCATGGCATTCAGGAAAGCCTGACGAGTGGCGATACTGCGTGGCAGCACACTGTCGTCTCCTTCCTCATAATATTTATACGCATTCTTTACAATCAATGCGGCTGCATCCTTGAACAACTGCTTACGGTTGGCATGAGTAGCCAAGATGGTACCATTTCCCGGAAGTGCCAGACCGATAGCCTCATTCAGGCAGTTCATAGAGTTGGCAGTAAACATACCTGAGCAGCTTCCGCACCCCGGACAAGCATGACGTTCAATTTCAGCTACGTCTTCATCGCTCACCGTCGAATCGGCCGACTTAATCATGGCATCAATCAAATCCAGATGTTGTCCGCCCCACTCTCCGGCCTCCATCGGTCCACCAGACACGAACACAGTCGGAATATTCAGACGCATGGACGCCATCAGCATCCCCGGGGTAATTTTGTCACAGTTGGAAATACATACCATCGCATCTGCCTTGTGTGCATTCACCATATATTCTATGCTGTCGGCGATGATGTCGCGCGAAGGCAAAGAATACAACATCCCGTCATGCCCCATCGCGATTCCGTCGTCGATGGCAATGGTATTAAATTCTGCCGCAAAGCATCCCAGCTTCTCAATTTCTGCCTTGACCTGCTGACCGATTTCATGCAGGTGAGTATGCCCCGGTACAAATTGTGTAAAAGAATTCACGATGGCGATAATCGGTTTTCCCATCATTTCCTTTTTCATTCCATTGGCCACCCACAATGCTCTGGCACCTGCCATGCGGCGACCTTCCGTGCTCATCGAACTACGTAACTGATGTTTCATTTTCCTCACTCTTTAATTAAAAAGCCTCTCTCATCGTCTGGTGAGAAAGGCTTTCCATATTATCACAACTGCATGATTACATACACGAAACCTTCTCACCTCTTGGTGCCACGACCACGACGCGAATAATATGCAGGACTGCCAGGTTTACCAATGTATTCAGTGTAATCATATCTGTCTTCTCTCGTTTTTTGTTTACAGATGCAAAGGTAAAGGGTTTTTTGTAACACGCAAATAAAATGACACTTTTTTTTCAAATAAATTATTATTCGTAAGAAAGTCCGCATTTTTGTTGTCAGTTTATCATCTTTATATTTTCATATTCAACGCATAAATTTAGGCAGATTCATCTCTGTAAAACTTCTGAATCTAAGTCTTTTCATCCTATTGTTCTTCCCCACCCCAACGTCTATTTATTTAAGAATATATCTTGATATACCTTATTTTATTTCATTTAAAGATTCCAATTCTTATTCTTTTTTAATATCTACGCGTTTTTTAGAAAAAACATTTGGATATTGATGTTTTTTTATATCTTTGCCACCAATTAAAATTCAACTTTAAAAACAACTAAAGCTATGAAACATTTTGGAAAAATGATTGTTGGTGCTTGCACCGTTTTAACCTTAACTTGTACACCTGCCCAACTGCTTGCTCAAAGCCTTTCACCTTCCACTCAGTGGGAATGGAATAAAGGTACCATCGTAATAAAATCCCCGGAACGTCCAGCCGGACAGGAGTCTGTCATCGGTCTGACTGTACCTAAAATGAACGTTGTACGCGTAGGTTTCGTAGGACTGGGAATGCGTGGTCCGGGAGCAGTGGAACGTTTTACTCACATTGCCGGAACTAAAATCGTAGCTTTGTGTGACTATGAAAAAGAACGTGCAGAAAAATGCCAGAAATACCTGCAGAAAGCTTGTCTTCCTGAAGCAGCTGTGTATTCAGGTGCAGAAGGATATAAAGCGCTCTGCGAACGCGAAGACATTGACCTGGTATACATTGCAGCCGACTGGGATCACCACTTCCCGATTGCCAAGTATGCCATGGAGCATGGAAAGAACGTAGCCATCGAAGTTCCTTCGGCTATGAATCTGGAACAGTGCTGGGAACTTATCAACCTGTCTGAAACTACTCGCAAGCACTGCATGATTCTGGAAAACTGCTGCTATGACTGGTTCGAAATGAACACCCTGAACATGGCACAGCAGGGAGTATTCGGAGAAGTACTCCGCGCACAAGGAGCTTACATCCACAACTTGGATGATTTCTGGCCTTACTACTGGAAAAACGGAAAAGAAGACAAACTGGGATGGCGCTTGCGTTACAACAAGGAAAACCGTGGCGACGTATACGCTACTCACGGCCTTGGCCCTGTAGCTCAGGCATTGAATATTCACCGTGGTGACCGTATGGCTACCCTGGTAGCAATGGATACAAAATCGGTACACGGAAAAGCATTGGTAGAAAAAGCAACCGGCGAACCTTGCGATGAATTCCGTAACGGTGACCACACTACTACACTTATCCGTACAGAAAACGGTAAAGTAATCGAAATCCAGCACAACGTAATGAATCCTCAGCCTTACAACCGTCTGTATCAGCTGACAGGAACAAAAGGATTCGCTAATAAATATCCGGTAGAAGGCTATGCCGTAGACGCTGATCAGATGAAAGCTTCTGGCGTACAGCCGAAAGTAGACAACCTGAGTTCTCACTCATTCCTTCCGGAAAAAGAAATGGAAGCACTGGTCAACAAATACCAGCATCCTATCTTGAAGAAATACGGTGAAATGGCAAAAGAAGTAGGTGGACACGGTGGTATGGACTTCATCATGGACAGCCGTATGGTATACTGTCTGCAGAACGGTCTGCCATTGGATATGGACGTATACGACTTGGCTGAATGGTGTGCATTGGCCGAACTGGGAGCTATCTCTATGGACAACGGATGTGCAGCTGTAGCCTTCCCCGACTTTACTCGCGGACACTGGAACGACGTGAAAGGCTTCCACCATGCATTTGCTACTCCGGAAGATGAAGCCGCTGCCGAACTGGCTGCTGAAACTGCTACCCTTTCACTCAAAGCACAGGGTATGAAAGAATGGTTGGCAAAATCAAAGAAAGCTGAAGTATCAAAAGAAGAAGCTGAAGCACGCGTAAAACAACTTTCTGATCAGCTGGAAAAGACTCAGAAGAAAGCTAACGGTGCAGAAAGCAAGGAACTGAAAGATGCAGTAAAACAAGCAGAAAAGATGCTGAAACAAGCTCAGAAAATGCTGAAATAATCATATTTTACCAAAGGTATTAGTTCCTATATACCTAAAACTAAAAGGCCGGTCCCAATTTTGAGAATCCGGCCTTTTTCTTTATCTGACACCAGGCATTTTCGGACTGCTCCATCCTGTTTAAATTCGAATATATAGATAAACCTTAGAGTTCCCACAATATTTCTCCATAGAAATGCATCTGTCATTTTGTTCATTTTTTCTTCTCCAAGAAAGAAAATTCAACCCTCAGGGTTTATCCTTGTATGTACCTGCGAAGGAGAATGAGTTTAGAAAAATCAAGAAGAAATAGGATGTTACGCAAGAAAAGACAGGAGAAACCAACAAAGATATTTTATCCGCAAAAAGGGAATAAATAATTAAAACAAACGTCATTTAGTCACTTTAAAAATTTTTCTATTCCCGCTTGAAATAGAAAATAAAGTCCTCAAAAGTCTTCATTTTAAGGTCCGCGAAAAAGACATAAGTGCGTTTGTTCCAAAACTCCTAAGAGTTTTCAGAAAAACGCAAGGACGTTTTAGGCAAAACTTCTTTGCGTTTGACTCCGAACGCCAAAGCGATTTTTCCGGATTTTCATTTTTCATTCTCCCGTAACGACCGTTCCATTCCTCTTCTACCCCTCTACAGACAGCTGTAGCACAGGTAAGATTTTCAATTCCCAAAAGGCAGATGCACGGATAGAACATTTTGTCTAAAACTACGGTTAGCAGATTTTTCAAATTCAATACTTTTTGTCAGCAATTATCCGTAACAAACAAGCATTTTAACAAAAAAGGAATGTCATTCCCGAAGCAAGAAAGACTCTTGAAAGCCTTTGCGGGAATGACATTCCTTATTTCAATCTATCTTTGGCGGCGCACTCACACGCCCGGCATCTTAAATACCCAAAGATTTCTTCACTGCATCTACTTTTTCTTTTGCATCAGCTACGGCACCTGCATAGCACTTCGGACAGTGCATTTCGCCCTTGATTTCCATGTAGAACTTAATCTTAGGTTCTGTTCCGGAAGGACGTACAGAAACTTTTGTACCATCGGCTGTAAAGAACTGAAGTACGTTTGATGTTTCCGGCATATCCAGGTCTGTAGCTTTTCCAGTATTGTCGGTAGCCTTCAACGTCTTGTAATCTTTCACCAGTACTACTTCCGAACCACCTAATTCTTTCGGCGGGCATGCACGGAAGTTGTCCATCATGGCCTTGATTTCGTCAGCACCTGTCTTACCCGGTTTCACTACGTTGACTGTTACTTCCAGTGAGAAGCCATATTCTACGTAGATTTCCATCAGCACGTCATACAAGGTCTTGCCCTGGTCTTTAGCCCATGCACAGATTTCAGCCAGCAATGAACATGCAGAAACGGCATCTTTATCACGTACGAAGTCTTCTGCCAAGAATCCGTAGCTTTCTTCACCGCCACCGATGTACTGTTCCTGACCTTCGCGCAGACGGATTTCACGGGCAATCCATTTGAAGCCGGTGTAGCAGTCAAGCATCTTGATGTGGTTCTTGTCAGCTACCTTCTTAATCAGTTCCGTAGTAACGATGGTCTTCACGATGAATTCGTTGCCTTTCATCTTGCCCATAGCGATACGGTTCTTGATGATGTAGTACAAGAAAATCAAGCAAGTCTGGTTACCGTTAATCAATACCCATTCGCCCTTGCTGTCCTTGCAAGCCATACCTACACGGTCAGCATCCGGGTCGGAAGCCATCACGATGTCGGCATCGATTTCTTTTGCCAGCTTGATGGCCAATGTCAGTGCTTCTGCATTTTCCGGGTTCGGAGATACCACTGTAGGGAAGTCACCGCTCTTCACCATCTGTTCGGCTACGCAATGTACGTTTTCAAAGCCCCACAACTTGAGTGACTGCGGAATCAGTGTCATTCCGGTACCGTGAATCGGAGTGTACACAATCTTCAGGTCTTTCTGACGCTGGATTACTTCCGGGTCGATAGACAATGTGTGTACCTGGCGCAAGTATTCGTCGTCAATTTCCTTGCCTACAATCTGAATCAGTTCTTTATTGCCATGGAACTTGATTTCGCTTACGCTGGTAATCTTGTTCACTTCGTCGATGATACCTTTATCGTGTGGAGCCAGCACCTGTGCACCGTCTTCCCAGTATGCCTTGTAACCGTTGTATTCTTTCGGGTTGTGAGAAGCAGTGATATTGATACCGCTCTGGCAGCCCAGGTGACGGATAGCAAATGACATTTCCGGAGTAGGACGCATATCTTCGAACAAATATACCTTGATGCCGTTGGCAGTAAAGATGTCGGCAGAAATTTCTGCAAACTTACGGCTGTTGTTACGGCAGTCGTGACCTACCACTACTGAAATGTCTTTCTTTCCGGCAAAGCATTTGTTCAGGTAGTTAGCCAAGCCCTGAGTAGCAGCACCTACTGTATAGATGTTCATTCTATTGGAACCAGCCCCCATGATACCACGCAAACCACCTGTTCCGAATTCCAGGTCTTTGTAAAACGCATCAATCAAATCGGTCTTATCCGGATTTTCAAGCATGGCTTTTACTTCGGCCTGTGTTTCGGCATCGTATGCTGCGGTCAACCACGTTTGAGCCTTCTCTGTACACTGTTTAATTAATTCATTGTTTTCCATGATTATAATATTTAATAAATAATAAATCGTTCTATAAGAGACAGACAAAAATAAAAGATTCAAAGAAATTATCCTAATAAAAACCTTCGTATTTTTTAGAGTCAATCCAAAAAGATTGTAGCTTCAGGATTTCTTAATATCTTTGTAACCGCTTAACAAATACGAAAAATGAGACAAAAAATGATACTGGCACTGGTTTTGGGAGGAATGCTGTCTGCCCAGGCCCAGCACGTCCAGGAGAGCAAGTTCTGCTCTCCTTTTGATTTTCCGATTCTGCTCAGTGCCAATTTTGGAGAACTTCGTCCGAACCATTTTCACAACGGACTGGACATCAAGACGCAAGGCGTTACAGGTAAACCGATTCACTGCATTGCCGACGGTTATGTGTCGCGCGTGGCAGTGCTGCACGGAGGATACGGACAGGCCATTTACGTGACGCATCCCAACGGACTGACTTCGGTGTATGGACACGTGATTTCCTTCGCAAAAAATATACAAGCTTACGTACGCCAATATCAGTATGCGCATGAAACGTTTGTGTGCGACCTGAAATTCCAGCCCGGACAATTCCCGGTGAAAAAGGGAGACATCATTGCCCTGAGCGGTAATGAAGGGGCTTCGGCCGGACCTCACCTGCACCTGGAGCTGCGACGCACTGAAACGGGGGAATACATTGACCCGATGCCGTATTTCAAGCATCTGCTGAAAGACAGCAAGGCACCTGTAGGCAGCCTCATCGGTATTTATCCCATACAGGGGAAAGGGGTGGTCAACGGGTCCAGCCATAAGAAACTCCTCGCTATCGGCAACCTGAAACAGCCTGTACACGCTTGGGGAGAGATTTATACTGGCATCAGCGCCAAAGATTACATGGACGGTACGTCGAATTTCTACGGGGTGCACTCGGTTACGCTGTATGTAGACTCTGTGCAGGTATTCAACAGCACAACCGACAAGGTACTACCCGATGAAAACCGGATGATCAACGGCTTTACCGACTATGAGGAACTGACCCGCACCCGCCGGCTCATTATGCGTTCTTACAAGCTTCCGGGCAACCGGCTGCGACTGCTGCACCCCAACGAGAACCGGGGAGCTGTGACCATCGACGAGGAAAGGGATTATCACTTCCGGTATGTACTGGAAGACAACTTTGGAAATCGCAGGACCTATCAATTTATCGTAAAGGGTAAACGGCAGGATATTCCTGAATACAAGCCGGAAGCCAATGAAATGCTATATTGGAACCGGACCAACGTCATTCAGAAACCGGGTATGGAACTGGTGGTGCCACGCTATTATGTGTACGAGGATGTTCCGCTCCGCACGGACATGCGGGGAGACAGTTCACACATCGCCTTTGACTACATACTGGATGCCGGACGAACACCCATTCACAGCTACTGCGACTTGTCCATCGGCCTGCGCCACATGCCCGTGGCCGACACCACGAAATACTACATCGTGCAGAAAGCCGGAAAATGGCGAAGTTCCATGGGAGGAAAATACGCCAACGGATGGATAAAGACACGCGTACGCTCACTCGGCACCTTCTCTGTGGACGTGGATACCATTGCCCCGCAAATCACTCCTATCGGTCAGGGCGGATGGCGCACCAGCCGAAATATCCGTTTCCGGATAAAGGATATGGAATCGGGCATCGGAAGCTACAAGGTATACATCGACGGCAAGTTCGTATTGTTTGGCCTGAAAAAAGGCATTTTAGTGATTCAGAACCCGGAGAAAGTAAAGAAAGGGGTATCGCACAAACTGGAAGTGACGGTAACCGACCAATGCGGAAACATGACACGCAAAGAATACAAATTTTAAAACCGCCTTTTATTTTTAAATCATAAAAAACAATCTGTTCGTATGAAAATGAAAAGATTACTGCTGGCTGTCCTTCTGCTGACAGCATACATGGCCAACGGATGGGCATGTACAAACTTCATCGTAGGAAAGAAGGCTTCGGCCGACGGTTCCGTCATCGTTTCTTACTCTGCCGATTCTTACGGTATGTTCGGCTATCTGTGCCATTTCCCGGCTGCACAGCATGCTCCGGGCACCATGCGCGACATCTACGACTGGGATTCGGGCAAATACCTCGGTAAAATCAAGGAAGCCAAACAGACGTACAATGTCATCGGCAACATGAACGAATTTCAGGTTACTATCGGAGAAACGACTTTCGGCGGACGTCCGGAACTGGTGGACAGCACCGGCATCATGGACTACGGAAGCCTGATTTACGTGGCACTGCAACGTTCACGCACCGCCAAGGAAGCCATCAAGGTGATGACTGACTTAGTGAAGGAATACGGTTATTACAGCAGCGGTGAGTCTTTCTCCATTGCCGACCCGAACGAAGCATGGATTATGGAAATGATTGGTAAGGGACCGGGCGTGAAAGGAGCCGTATGGGTGGCTGTACGCATTCCGGACGACTGCATTGCCGCACATGCCAACCAGAGCCGCATCCATAAATTTGACATGAACGACAAGGAAAACTGTCTGTACTCGCCCGATGTCATTTCATTTGCCCGTGAGAAAGGTTATTTCAGTGGGGTAAACAAGGATTTCAGCTTTGCCGATGCCTATTGCCCGCTCGACTTTAGCGGCCTGCGTTTCTGCGAAGCACGTGTATGGAGTTTCTACAACATGTTCAGCAAATCAACCGGACAGTCTTACCTTTCTTACATTCAAGGTGACAGCAAGGAACCGATGCCTTTGTACGTAAAACCTGACAACAAGGTTTCTGTTCGCGACATCCAGCACGCCATGCGTGACCACTACGAAGGTACGGCCCTCGACATTACAAAAGACATGGGAGCCGGCTGCTTCCAGATGCCTTACCGTCTGTCTCCGCTGACGTTCAACGTTGACGGTCAGGAATATTTCAACGAACGCCCCATCTCTACTCAGCAGAGTGCGTTCGTATTCGTATCGCAGATGCGCTCTACCCTGCCCGACGCCATCGGTGGTGTGCTCTGGTTCGGACTGGACGATGCCAACATGACGGTGTTCACTCCGGTGTACTGCAACACAGACAAGGTACCTTATCCGTATCAGCAGGAGAACGGCGACTGCGTAACTTTCTCATGGGACTCTGCTTTCTGGATCTACAACTGGGTGGCCGACATGATTCGTCCGCGCTACAACCTGATGGTGGAAGACATGCGCACCGTACAGAATACGCTGGAAGATACCTATGCACAATCGCAGGAAGGCATTGAAAGTGCAGCCTTGAAACTGTATCAGCAGAATCCGGCCAAGGCAAAAGAATACCTGACCAACTATACCCACATGACGGCTCAGACTGCTGTAGACAGCTGGAAGAAGTTGGGAGAATTTTTGATTGTACGCTACAACGACGGTGCGGTAAAACGCATGCAGAACGGACAGCTGCAACGTCCGGAAACAGGAAACACGGCTCCGCTGGACCGTCCGGGATACAGCAAGGAATTCTTGCAGGAACTGGTAAAAGCAACCGGCGAACGCTATAAAATGAAAGAGTTGAAGTAGGATATTTTTCTGCTGCTTTCTCATTCTACAATCAAAAGTTATGATTATTTTTGCAAAAAATAAAGCATATAAGCGAATCAGAACAAGCTAAATGATAGAGAAACATATTGTACTCGAAGATATCGACCCGGTAATCTTCTACGGCCCCAACAACGCCCACATACAAATGATCAAGGCCCTGTTCCCGAAACTGAGAATAGTGGCACGCGGCAATGTCATCAAGGTCATGGGAGATGAGGAGGAAATGTGTGCCTTTGAAGAAGCCGTTCTTGCACTGGAAAAATATTGCGTGCAATATAACTCGCTCAATGAGGAAACGATTCTCGACATCGTAAAAGGCAATGCGCCTAAAACGGAAAAGGCGGGAAACGCCATCGTGTTCAGTGTGACGGGTAAGCCCATCATCCCCAGAAGCGAGAACCAGCTGAAACTGGTGCAGGAGTTTGAAAAGAATGACATGATTTTTGCCATCGGTCCTGCCGGTTCAGGTAAGACCTATACCGCCATTGCACTGGCAGTGCGGGCACTGAAGAACAAGGAAATCAAAAAAATCATCTTGAGCCGCCCTGCCGTGGAGGCGGGCGAGAAATTGGGTTTCCTTCCGGGCGACATGAAGGATAAAATCGATCCTTACCTGCAACCGCTGTACGATGCCTTGCAGGACATGATTCCGGCTGCCAAGCTGAAGGAATACATGGAGCTGAATGTCATCCAGATTGCCCCGCTGGCCTTCATGCGTGGACGTACGCTGAATGATGCCGTAGTTATTCTGGACGAGGCCCAGAACACGACTACCCAGCAAATCAAGATGTTTCTCACCCGTATGGGTATGAACACCAAAATGATTGTCACGGGAGACATGACACAGATTGACCTTCCCGCTTCGCAGACTTCCGGACTCGTGCAGGCCATCAAGATTCTCAAGGGAGTGAAGGGTATCAGCTTCATCGAATTGAACAAAAAAGACATCGTACGCCATAAACTGGTGACACGCATCGTGGAGGCTTACGAAAAATTCGAGGAAAAAGAGAAAGCAGAAAGAAAAACTACGCGTACGGCTAAAGAACCGGAAAAAACGCCGCAGGCATAAACCATAAATGAATTCTATTCATTACTAAACATAACAAGACAATGAGTAAAGCATTAACAAAAACAGACTTTCACTTTCCTGGACAGAAAAGTGTGTATCATGGAAAAGTACGTGATGTGTATAACATCAATGACGAAAAGTTGGTAATGGTTGCTACCGACCGTATCTCGGCGTTCGACGTCGTATTGCCGGAAGGTATCCCTTATAAAGGACAGATGCTGAACCAGATTGCAGCCAAATTCCTGGATGCAACGACTGACATCTGCCCGAACTGGAAACTAGCTACTCCCGACCCGATGGTAACAGTGGGCGTAATGTGTCAGGGATTTCCTGTAGAAATGATTGTACGCGGTTACTTGTGCGGAAGTGCATGGCGTGCTTACAAGAGCGGTGTACGCGAAATCTGCGGTGTACGTCTGCCGGAAGGCATGAGAGAAAACGAAAAGTTCCCTCATCCGATTATCACTCCGACTACCAAAGCTGAAATGGGATTGCACGACGAGGACATCTCTAAAGAAGAAATCCTGGCGAAAGGTCTGGCTACTCCTGAAGAATATGCCACACTGGAAAAATATACATTAGCTTTGTTCGAACGTGGTACTCAGATGGCTGCTGAACGCGGCTTGATTCTGGTGGATACCAAATATGAATTCGGAAAGCACAACGGTGAAATCTACCTGATGGACGAAATCCATACTCCGGACTCTAGCCGTTATTTCTATTCTGAAGGTTACCAGGAACGCTTCGAAAAAGAAGAACCACAGAAACAGTTGTCTAAAGAATTCGTACGCGAATGGCTGATGGCCAACGGATTCCAAGGTAAGGAAGGACAGCAGGTTCCTGAAATGACTCCGGCTATCGTAGAATCTATCAGCGACCGCTACATTGAACTGTACGAACACATCACTGGCGAAAGCTTCGTGAAAGGTGAAACAGAAGACCTGACCAAACGTATCGAAAAGAACGTAACAGATTATTTGACTCTTTAATATCCCTATCTCCCTTTAAGGCGGCCCGTACTGCCTTAAAGGGAGATTCAAAATTTATCCCATCCTAATATTTTTCGCATGTCTCACTATCCACAAGAAAAAATCAAGCCATATAATGAAGATGAGGGCAAGGCTGCTCAGGTAGAGAAAATGTTCGACCATATCGCCCCGGCCTACGACAACCTGAACCACCTGATGTCATGGGGAATCGACAAAAGCTGGAGAAAAAAGGCCATCCGCCTGCTGAAGCCCTATCACCCGCAACGCATCATGGACGTGGCTACCGGAACAGGAGACTTTGCCATTCAGGCCTGCCAGATGCTGCAACCAGCCGAACTGATTGGCACGGACATTTCGGAAGGCATGATGAACGTAGGACGGGAAAAAGTAAAACAGCTGGGACTGGACAAGCAGATTTCTTTTGCGAAAGAGGACTGTACGGCTTTGTCATTCCCAGACAACCGGTTCGATGCCATTACCGTGGCATTCGGCATCCGTAATTTTGAACACTTGGACCTCGGCCTGAAAGAAATGTACAGGGTACTGGTTCCCGGAGGACATCTGGTCATCCTGGAACTGTCGGAACCGGAACATTTCCCCATGAAACAAGGATATGCAGTTTACTCCAAGGTAGTGATACCTGCACTGGGAAGACTGCTGTCGAAAGACCGTAGTGCCTATACTTATCTTCCTGAATCCATCAAGGCTTTCCCCCAAGGAGAAATCATGCAGGAAATTATCCGGAAAGCCGGCTTCAGCCAGGTAGAATTCAAGCGCCTGACAATGGGTACTTGCACACTCTATTTCGCTACCAAATAACTAAATTCTTTGAACCTTATGAAAAAATTTGGCTTAATCGGCTATCCGCTCGGACACTCATTCTCTAGAAATTTTTTCAATGAGAAGTTCCATTCCGAGAATATTGATGCCGAATATGTGAACTTTGAAATTCCAAGCATTGATGAACTTCCGCACATCATTCAGGCAAATCCTTCGCTTGCAGGACTGAATGTGACTATCCCTTACAAAGAGAAAGTTATTTCCTATCTGGACGAACTGGATAAGGATGCACGCGAAATCGGAGCGGTGAACGTAATTAAAGTGGAACACACCAAGGGAGGTACCAAACTGAAAGGATACAACTCGGACATTATCGGGTTTGTGCGTTCCATCGAAGCGCTGCTGGAACCTTATCACAAGAAGGCATTGATCCTGGGTACCGGAGGAGCTTCCAAAGCCATTCATCAAGGATTGAAGCAACTGGGACTGGAAGTGCTGTTCGTTTCACGCAACAAGCACAATGACATGACCATTACTTACGAAGAAATTACACCTGAAATCATGCAGGAATACAAGGTGATTGTCAACTGCACACCGGTGGGCATGTATCCGAAAGCGGATGAATGTCCGAATATTCCGTATGAACTGCTGACTCCCCAGCACTTACTGTATGACTTGCTGTACAACCCCAACACCACGCTTTTCATGAAAAAAGGCAGCGACCAGGGAGCCATCGTAAAGAATGGACTGGAAATGCTCCTGCTACAGGCTTTTGGGGCTTGGGACATCTGGAACAGCTAAACATTTATCCTACATGACACTGAAGAAAAAAATTGGCTGGACAGCAGGAATTCTGCTTGTACTGATAGTGGGTATTTGCATAGGAGGAAGCCTTTACCTGATAGACTTTTCACTCCGCCCGGAAAACCGGGGAAAGAATATGGAAGAATCTGAAGCGTTCATGCGAACTGAATATCCGCAGATTGTTCCCTGGCTGGACAGCCTGCAACAGCACCATGCCTTGCGGGATACGTTTATCACCGCACCAGACGGCATCCGGATGCATGCGTTTTATGCACGTGCTTCCCGCCCTACCCGACGTACAGCCATCATCGTACACGGATATACGGACAATGCCATCCGCATGTTCCACATCGGCTACCTCTATAACCACTCGCTGGATTACAACATTCTGCTGCCTGACCTGCGTTACACGGGACTGACGGAAGGAGATGCCATACAGATGGGCTGGCTTGACAGAAAGGACGTGTTGCAATGGATTGATACAGCTCCGGCTCTGTTTGGCGACTCGCTGAAGGCGGTGGTTCACGGTATTTCGATGGGGGCTGCCACCACAATGATGGTGTCGGGAGAAAAAACGCCTGAATACATCACTTGTTTCGTAGAAGACTGTGGCTATACCAGCGTGTGGGACCAGTTCAGCAAAGAGTTGAAAGGTCTTTTCGGACTTCCCCCCTTCCCGTTGCTCTATACGGCCAGCTGGATTTGCCAGCTCCAGAACGGATGGAACTTTCAGGAAGCGTCTGCCCTCTCACAAGTGGCTCGCTGTACGAAGCCCATGCTCTTTATCCATGGCGACAACGATGATTTTGTCCCCACATGGATGGTGCACAAGGTGTATGCCGCCAAGCCTTCTCCTAAGGAAATCTGGATTACAGAAGGCGTAGACCACGCACACTCCTACAAGCTGTATCCGGATGAGTACACAGAAAAGGTAAAAGCGTTTACTGACAAATATGTTCGCTGAAACAGATAAAAACAAACCGGGTGTTTCATTGGTCAAGTTGAAACACCCGGTTTGTTTTTTTATTCCTTCAATAATATATAGGCACTTATGCCTGAAGCTCTTCGCATTCTTTCAACCACAATGCAGCACTGGCATCACTCGGCATACGCCAGTCTCCTCGCGGACTCAAAGATACGGAACCTACCTTCGGCCCATCGGGCAAGCAGGAACGCTTGAACTGTTGCGCAAAGAAACGGCGATAGAAGTTGGTGAGCCATTTCTTGATAGTCGTGCTGTCGTACACCCCACGGAAAGCAATCTCGGCCAGATAGAAAATCTTTGCCGGACGGAAGCCAAAGCGCAGGAAATGGAAGAGGAAGAAATCGTGCAACTCATACGGTCCGACCAAATCTTCTGTTTTCTGCTTGATATTGCCGTTCTCATCAGCCGGAATCAGTTCCGGACTGATAGGCGTATCAATAATATCCAGCAAGGTGTTTCGTGAGAGCGTATCTACACCGGTCTGAGCCACCCAGTTCACCAAGTAGCGAACCAAGGTCTTAGGGATGCTGGCATTTACTCCATACATAGACATGTGGTCACCATTGTACGTAGCCCATCCCAAAGCAAGTTCTGAAAGGTCACCGGTACCGATTACCAGTCCGCCAATCTTGTTGGCATAATCCATCAATATCTGGGTTCTCTCTCTGGCCTGTCCGTTTTCGTAGGTCACATCATGCACGGACATATCCTGACCTATATCCTGGAAATGCTGGATACAGGCATCCTTTATACTGATTTCTTTCGTAGTAACCTGCAGAGAACTCATCAGTGAAAGTGCATTGTGGTAGGTACGGTCTGTGGTACCAAATCCCGGCATGGTAACTCCCACAATACCTTTACGAGACAGGTTCAACTTATCAAAGGTCTTGACACAAACCAGAAGCGCCAAGGTAGAATCCAATCCACCGGAGATACCTAACACCACCGTCTTGCAATTGGTATGTACCAAGCGCTTGGCCAGTCCGGCTACCTGAATAGAGAAAATCTCCTCGCAACGTTCGTCCAGCTGGCGTTCACCAGAAGGCACAAACGGATGAGGTTCTACCGAACGGGTAAGAGTCAAATCGCGGGAAGCAACAAGTGCGGTAGAGATATGCTGCATAGGATGCTGGTCGCGATACATACGTACGCTGCTGGAGAAAGTGGTATTCGTCAGACGTTCTCCTCTCAGACGCTCCACATCTATCTCGCTGACCACAAGCTGTTCTTCAAATGAGAAACGGTCAGAAGCGGCAAGCAGGCTTCCATTCTCGTAAATCAATGCGTTTCCGGCAAAAACCACATCAGTGGTAGATTCTCCGAAACCACAGGATGAAAATACATATCCAGCCAGACAGCGAGCTGACTGCTGTGCCAACAACGAACGGAGGTACTGATGCTTGCTGATATTTTCGGTATCGGCAGACAGGTTGAAGATTATCTCCGCACCTTTCAGAGCCAGTGCAGAGCTGGGAGGTACAGGCGCCCATACATCCTCACACAACTCTATTCCGAAGCATACATCCGGCGTATCGAACAGCAGGTTTGTACCCATCGGCACCACCTGACCACACAAACGTACATTCATGGAATCCGGATGAGCCACGGCAGAAGTAAACCAGCGTTTCTCGTAGAATTCTTTATAATTAGGCAGATAAGTCTTAGGCACAATACCCAGAATCTTACCTTTCTGAAAAACCACGGCACAGTTCATCAGCGTAGAATTGACCACGACCGGCATACCGACAATGGAAATAATGTCCAGCTGACGGGTATTATTGACAATCTGCATCAAAGCCAGTTCAGCCTGCTCAAGCAATAAACTTTGCGCAAACAAATCTCCACAGGAATATCCTGTCAGGTTCAATTCCGGAAAAACAATAATCTGAATCCCCTTTCCATCGGCTATTACAATCTGTTTTTCCGTCTGTTGTGCATTGAATTTGCAGTCGGCTACTTTCACTGCAGGAACGGCAGCCGCCACTTTTACAAAACCAAATCTCATATAATTTGTTATATATAAATAGATATGCAAAAATAAACAGAATATTTGAACATCTACACAGAATAAAGAGGGAGATTTTAAAGAAAAGGCATAAAGCAAAAAAAATAAAAAACAGAGGAGAGTATTTGTGGTTATAAAAAATCTTTGTATATTTGCCTTCGAATTAGAATTGTAACAATTACATAATTGAAAATAAATATGACAGCATACGAATACTTGCTCAGTTACCACATCAAGCCGTCTGTACAACGCATTGCCATCATGGATTATCTGTTGAACCATAAGACACATCCATGTATCGATGAAATACATACAGCTTTGTGCAAGGAAATCCCCACGCTCTCTAAAACAACGGTATATAATACGCTGAAGTTGTTTGTAGAACACGGCGCGGCCAAAATGCTGACCATAGATGAAAAAAATGCCTGTTTTGACGGAGATGTGCATCCGCATGCGCATTTTCAATGCAAGGTCTGCAATAAAATCTACGATGTGGAGATTCCACAGAACCTCAGTGAGGCCGAACCCTTCCGTAAAGAAGGTTTTATCGTAGAAGAAGTGCATCAGTATTATAAGGGAGTTTGCCCCGAATGTGCTGAAAAAGGATTGATGAATAACTAAGAACTAACTTATTAATATAATAACTAACTACTTAAAATTTTTGACTTATGAAAAAGTTTATCTGTACAGTTTGTGGTTACATTTACGAAGGTGAAACAGCTCCTGAAAAGTGTCCGTTGTGTAAAGCTCCTGCTTCTAAATTCAAAGAAATGGAAGAAGCTGAAGGTGGTTTGCAGTTTGTAGACGAACACGTAATCGGCGTAGCTAAAGGTTGCGACGACGAAATGATCAAAGACCTGAACAACCACTTCATGGGCGAATGTACTGAAGTTGGTATGTACTTGGCTATGAGCCGTCAGGCTGACCGCGAAGGCTATCCTGAAGTAGCAGAAGCTTTCAAACGTTATGCTTGGGAAGAAGCTGAACACGCTGCTAAATTCGCAGAACTGTTGGGTGACTGTGTATGGGATACTAAGACAAACCTTGAAAAACGTATGAACGCTGAATGCGGTGCTTGCGAAGACAAGAAACGTATCGCTACTCGTGCTAAACAGTTGAACCTGGATGCTATCCACGATACTGTTCACGAAATGGCTAAGGACGAAGCTCGTCACGGAAAAGGTTTCGAAGGCTTGTACAACAGATACTTCAAGAAATAATTGAAAGTATAGCTTTCATCACTAACGGAGGCCGCCTCAATCACGAGGATGGCCTCTATTTTTTTCTCTTTGAGAACCATAAAAGCTGAATTCACAGTTCTTTAATCAAAGCCAGTACTCCTTAGGCAGTACCGGAGTACTTCTTCGGCAGTACTTCAGTACTTCCTTTGCAGTACTGAAGTATTTCCCTGAAAGTACTGGGAAAACATATTTTTCTACATATAAGAAAGGCTGCCCCAATTCTCTTGGAACAGCCCTGTCTTGTTTATATATCTACCCAAATGATTAACGGTTCGTCTTTCCTAACCAGGTCAGTCGATGCCAGATAGTTTCCAACGGGCCACGTTTGAAATGGCGGAACCACCAGTGAGCAAAAGCAAGTTGGGCCAAGAAGAATACAATTCCAACCAATAAACTCAACGTAGTGCCACAAGATTTATGCAAGGCCAGTCCGTAACCGAAATACAGAAAACTTCCTATCACTGATTGCATGATATAGTCAGTCAGACTCATTCTTCCGTAGGGAACAAGTATCTTCAGTATCCGCCCCTTCCCCATCCAATACAACAAGAGGAATGCGGATACAATGGCCAGCATAAAGCAGAAGTTATACCAGGAATTGAAAATGGTCTTCAAACTGTCAAGCATCAGAGGCTGTGAAGCTATTGAAAATATAAAACCTTTAAGAAAATAGAAAATCACCGCCAAAGGAAGTGAAAAGCATAACACATAAGTCCAGAATGTACGTGCCTTTGTCAGAGCAGCTTCAGAAGAAGAATCAAAATATCCCACACGTCCTATCCACAAACCAAGGATGAACAAAGAGCAGGTCTGGAAAACTCGTCCGTAGCACCAGGCCCAGTTCAGGCTGGCCAACTGACCGATTGTGAAATTTACCTTCACCATCTCCCACCAGGATTCACCTCCTAACTGAGGATATACATTACCCAACGAGAAAATCATCTGTTTCGGTGCATATTCAGGATTGACAAAACCACACAGCACTTTCAGCCATTCCACGGGCTGCAGCATCAATATCAGTGCCAGTATCAGCAATCCCTTATTGCTCCAATGACGTACAGGCACAAGGATAAAACCTAAAATGGCATATAGCACCAAGATTTCACCCGGGAAAAACAAAGAATTGACAAAGCCAAAACCCAGCAATAGCAGCAAGCGCCACATATAGCGGTTCTTAAAATCTTCCCCTCTTTTTTCCGAACCCCGGCTCTGCAAATAGAACGTGAAACCGAACAGCAAGGCAAAAATAGCGTATGCCTTACCCGAGAACATGAAGAACAGCATGTCCCACAAGCTTTTATCCAAAGCGCCAAGCACCGGAGAGGTAGTTTCTGGAAAAGAATAAAAATTAAAATGTTCAATGTTATGAAGCAGGATAATCCCCATTACCGCGAATCCTCGTAACGCATCAATAGCCAGGATTCGCTCTTTCTTTTGAATGTTTTCCATCGTCTGTAAAATTAACAATAAAAAAACGGGAAACCTGTTTTTAAAAAGCAGGCTTCCCGTTTCTACAATTATGGCACGCCATCTCCCACAAAAGAGAATGTGCCTTATCTCATATTATTATCTTAGTTCTTTGCAGAATCATTTACGGCAGCCGGAGCAGTAGTAGCCGCAGCATCAGTCTTCTGAGGAGCAGCAAAACCTGCAGGAGCATTCAACGGATTTGTTTTCTGCTCTTTTACAGCCTGTTCCATGATTACTGAAGAACCTTCTACCTGAGAAGGAACTACGTAAGAAGTAGCTACACTGATTACTACCATGAAAGCAGCCAAACCCCAAGTCAGTTTTTCAATAAAGTCAGTTGTCTTACGAACTCCCATAATCTGATTAGACGAAGCAAAGCTAGAAGAGAGTCCTCCTCCTTTTGAATTCTGTATCAGTACCACGAAGCACATCAATACAGCAGCAAGCACCATTAATACAACAAATAATAAATACATTTTCTTTTATTTTGATTTAGCGTTAATAATCAATTTTTCCAAAAACCTGATTTGGTCTGCAAAGTAAGTATTTTTTTTCGGATATTTCAAATTTAATTTTTTAATAATTTCCAGCGCTTTATCATAGCGTTGCTGTTTAACATAAATTTTAGCCAAAGTTTCCGTAAAATAATCTTCCCCTTCTTCCGTATCAGACTCTTCTTTTTCTGTATCAGGCACAACCTCCTCCGTTTCTATTGTTTCAGAAGAAAATTCCTCTTCCGACAAAGCAGTCTCCTTTATCGGCTCCACTCCTTCGGCTTCTTCACGAGCCGCCTGTTCTATAAAGTGGTCGATTAAATCCTGTCCGCGCAGGGGATTTACAGAAGCGGTTTCTGTATTTTCCTCCTTTTCCATCAGCACAGAAGTATAATCTACGGCTTCTACCGGCAAAGGAAAGAGTTTCTCCACAGAAAGGTCCTTATCGTCGGCCAGAAAACGGTCAATCAGGTCCAGCGTTCTATCAGATGTTTCTGACGATACATTTTCTTTTTCGGCTACATGCCGGTTAATGACAAACTTATCTCCTTCAATGGCATAAAACAGGATACTCAAATCGGCTACAAACAAAGCCCCCTTGCGCAACTCATCTTTAAAAGAAGGATCACGCAACAGATACAAATTCTTCAAATACAAAATACGGGCTGTCTGGAAAAAAGGATACTGCACCAGAAGCTGTCTTAATTCATACAGGCTTTCAGTGCCCAACTCTTCCGGGTGTTCAATCCAATGCTGTAGTCGTTGTTGTACCATCATTCCTGCTCTTACCAGTTGGCTACAGTTGCATTAAATATCTGCTCCACGATTTCGTCAATCATCTGCTGTACAAGCTCTTCTTGCACGGACGATAACTGCTGGCTGGCATTGTATTCACGGCTGGCAGTAAACTGCTGGTCAGAAATATCTTCCGCATGATTGGTATTATTGACAAATCTCACATTTACCGTCATTCTCAACTCTGCCATCGTAGAATAACCGTCAGAACCTACCCCTTTATTGTAAGCATCGTAGTTCGTAATTTCACCCGACAATTCCAGGTCACCTCCCTGACGAACCTGTTTCAGACGAGTCTGCTGCATATATTTATCCTGCAAAGCCGTGTTGAACATCGACTCCATCGGTCCCCATACAAAGGCAGCCGAACGGTTCGGAAAGTTCTGAAAACTGATTGTCTTCACCTTATCATAGTTAATGGAAGAACCATTAAATTTATACGAAACCGTACATGCCGTAAGGATACACAAACAAACAGCCAGAAAATATTTACTCAGTCTGCTATATTTTTTATTCAAGTCCATATTCTTTGATTTTTCTATAAAGGGTACGTTCTGAAATTTTCAAATCATTCGCTGCATTTTTTCTTTTTCCATGATGCCGCTCCAATGCCTTCCGAATCATTTCTTTCTCCACTTCATCCAATGAAAGGTTTTCTTCAATGTATTCTTCCGTATCCTGCACATCGTCCGACACATCTGCATGTGTAACCTTCACATTCGGATTTACTTGTGACACATTCGTTACCGGAGTCACGCTGGATACCTTGCCCACTTCCTCCGCAGGATTCAATACCACTGCAGAAGGCTGTATCAGGCTGGATGGAGTTTCGGGGATATAATGTACCGGCATAGACGACGGAGCAGTGACCGTTCCACCAGCCGCACGTTCGGTCATGATGTCATGCACCAGTTTCTTCAATTCGGTCACATCCCTCCTCAGGTCAAACAACACCTGATAAAGTATCTCTCTCTCACTCTGGAAACTCTTTTCACCTTGCGGCTTCACGCCACCCAGCAATGTCGGGAATTTAGACACGGGTTGAACTGGCAAATACCCCCGAAGAATTTCGGCAGTAATCTCACGGTTGGTTTCGATAATGGAGATTTGTTCCGTGATATTTTTCAACTGACGGATATTACCCGGCCAGGTATACGATACGAGTAACAGCTTGGCATCCTCCATCAACTGAATGGCCGGCATACGGTATTTTTCGGCAAAATCTGCAGCAAACTTACGGAACAAAAGAGGAATATCATCCGGCCGTTCACGCAGTGCCGGCACTTTAATAGGCACCGTATTCAGACGATAGTACAAGTCTTCACGGAAACGTCCGTTCGCTATGGCTTCCGTAAAATCCACATTCGTGGCTGCCACAATCCTGACATCCGTTTTCTGCACCTTGGAAGAGCCGACCTTTATATATTCTCCGCTTTCAAGCACACGAAGCAAACGAGCCTGAGTAGAAAGAGGAAGTTCACCCACCTCATCCAGAAAGATGGTGCCGCCATTAGCCTCAGCAAAATATCCGTTACGGTCGCTGATGGCACCGGTAAATGCCCCTTTCTCATGACCAAACAGTTCGGAATCAATCGTACCCTCCGGAATCGCTCCACAGTTTACCGCAATATACGGTCCATGCTTTCTCCGGCTAAACTGATGGACTATCTGAGGGAAGCTTTCCTTACCGACTCCACTTTCTCCCGTCACCAGTACAGACAAGTCTGTAGGAGCCACCTGAATAGCCACATCAATGGCACGGTTCAGTCCTTCACAATTGCCTATGATGCCAAAACGAAGTTTTACATTCTGTATCTCTGATTTCACCATATAGTCTTCGATTATATGGCAAATTTACAAAAAGTTTGAAACCCGTACATGCATTTACTCCAAAAAGTATAATTTAGAATACGGTACGAATCATGAAGCGTATACCCCACTTGCTGGCTGTAGGCAGTTCATTGTAATTCAAACGACGCACATATTCCACATGGAGCAACTTGAAGATGTTATGAATACCCGCACTTACCTCCACATAAGGTTTCTTGGGATCCATGACATAGCTCGAGGTATGATAATTGCCCGCTGCATCGTAATGTCCCGGGAACAACATCAGCTCCGTATCATTGGCATTCTGCGGAAGCAACGGGTTATTCTTGTCGGTAAGTGTTCCCCACAAACATTTCACACCGATAAACTCACGCCATTTCAGCTTCTTCAGAAGAGGAATACGGTTGAAGATTTTTCCCTGCAGATTCCATGATACATCCAGCGATGCATAACGGTCGTTCAGGAACTCCATATTATTAATCAAGCTGAAGGTTTCGTCCTGAAGAATATAAGACAAGTTGGCCGCCGGCATAATCAGCAAGGGGAAAGGTACCTTATTCCATTGGATACCTCCTTTTACACAGGTATCAATGTTTCCCCAGGAGCTCAGCCACCAGCGCTTGTAGAGACTCATTTCCGTCATGTTATAGGTATAATCACTACCCAAGATACCCTTCAATCCCAGCGTATGCTGCAACGTAAAGACCGGTGCATCGAGATTGACCGGCAAACGGCGCTGCTTGGTATTGATGAATGTTTCTCCCGGTGCATAACGAAAAGCCAGCGTAGCCTCAGCCAGTGAAAAATCCTTCGTATTATAAGGAGAATGTACCCATTCCGTTCCTGTCAGTGCACCCGATGCCAAATCCTGCTGCAACTGATTTTCCTGTGCCATGGTACGATAAAACAATTTTCCACAAGCCTCCAGATTGGTATGCTTCAGCATAAAGGTTGTTTTCAAACCACTCTCCTTCTCCAGTTCATACTTCACGCTGGCCGTACGCTCGTAGTTATACTGGTCGACCGATGTCACCTTGAACGAAGTAAACACATTGTCCTTGTCGGTTCCCATAAACTTATCGGACGGCAACATATTATCATACGAATACGACAGCGTCAACGAATTAATCGGATACTCACGGGGAAGGTATTCCTTCTTGTTGAAAGAATATTCCACCTCAGCCTTGTATTTCGACTTCTCGTCCTTAAAACCATACGCATAATATCCGCGTAAGAAGAGATGAGGATTCAGGTTCGCAGTGGTTTGTGCAGAAGCTCTCAAACGCAACCCGTCAATGTAGTTGCTTGAAATCATCGTATTAATCGGGCCAATATCCACCTTACTGGGTCTTCCCTTCACTCCTGTTTCGACAAAGTTTTCGATAAAGGCCTTGGCCACAAATATGATGTACTTAAATCCCTTGATTTTCGCCAGATTGTCCACAAACTGTCCCATATTATCTTCCGACTTTGTCAGCTCCGTCGGGCGATATTCTTTCCAGAAAGAGTCGTCACGCATCATGGCATTGACATCCTTTATCTCATCTCCCTTCTTCTTGAATATCTTGGCAGGAATCTCGTCAAATCCAAAATCAGAATATCGTGTGGTACGCCTTACCTGGAAAGAACCCAATATCTTCTTCAAATAAGACAGTTCACACAGCATGTCATCTTCCATCAGCACCCATTCTCCCGTAGACAACTGACCGAACTTCTGTTCAATAATCATATTATCCACAAAGTTGATATCAGTCTTCTTCGGAAGATTCATGATACATTTATTCACACGGAAAGTAGAATCCGCAAGAATATACAAATGACCGGTGAAACCAAAATCCTGCGAGTTGTTGGGTACGAAAGTTAAGTGGAAGCATTTTTCCTTATCCACCATCACCGTATCCATGATGTAATACTTATAGAAATTGATACCCGCATTCGAAATCGGACTATCGAACGGGTACTGAAGGAAACGGAAGCGGTCCTGATAAATATTAATATCCTGGAACACATCTTTCAATACAGTCGACAACATATCGCCTGTATTAAACAATTCATTGACCCCCGTAGAGTTAATACCTTTTACAATCGTCTTTTCATCGTGGGGATTTTTCCGGTACAGTTTTTCCGTCACCGTCTCGTCCACGGAAATAGGCAGAATATTCTTACCCGTCACGCTACACTGCTCCACCTGGTCACGGAAGAAAGGATACTTCTTAAACAGGTTTGATTCACGCAACGAGTCGGTTGTAATATTATTTAAAGAAAATGTAATCTTCTGATACTTATTATAATGATAGAAGTCATTCACCCCCAAATCATTCAGTTTTTTGGCTGCAATAACTTTCTTCATCATTTCCACTGCCGGATTATTCTTTCGAGAATATTTTTCCTTCTTAGGCTTCACCACGACCTCATCCAGCACCAAGTCGGGCTTCATTTTCACATTCAATGTCTTCGTCTTGGCAGACACATCACGTACCTCCGTACCATAGCCCACCATAGAAAAGGTCAATTTATTCCACCCTGCATGAGCAGCTATTGAATATTTACCATCTATATCTGTAATAGTTCCCACCCCTTTTCCGTCATAATATACATTCAAATAAGGGATAGGGTCACCCGTTTCGGAGTCTGTAACGACTCCACTGATTTGTGCAGAAAGTTTCACAACTCCCAGACACAACACGATTAAAAAAAGCAATCTTTTTATCATATATCTCATTAACACCTTAATAGTCCAGCTTATCAAGTTTGTAAAAATACAGAGTGAAATAATCTCTTACAAATTTCACTCCCTGAAAAACGATATTCTTACCTTTTTTTATGAATAATAGAATATAATTTCTTCTGTCACCTACGAAAAAACCGGCAATGAAGCGCCCTCATTGCCGGTTTTATTTTTTTACAAAAAAGACAGTAAGCCTTAGTCAATTTCTTCATCAGCTTCATAGCCTCCCATCTCGCGCAAAGCATTCTTCAGCATGACATATTGCTGGAACAAATGATTTACCGGAACTTCACCCTCTGTATAATCGTGCATCGGGCTCTTCAGGAAGAAACTCAAGAAGCGTTGTGTTCCGTAACGTCCGGCACGTGCAGCCAAGTCGCTCAACAATACCAAGTCCAGACACAACGGAGCGGCCAAAATAGAATCCCTGCACAAGAAGTTGATCTTAATCTGCATCGGATAGCCCATCCAGCCGAAAATATCAATATTATCCCAGCCTTCCTTGTTGTCATTACGAGGCGGATAATAGTTGATACGTACCTTGTGATAATAATCAGAATACAAATCCGGCTGGTCTTCCGGTACCAGAATAGATTCCAGTGTAGAAAGCTTGCTCACTTCTTTTGTATGGAAGTTAGCCGGTTCATCCAACACAAGACCGTCGCGGTTTCCTAAAATATTGGTAGAGAACCATCCTGACAGTCCCAGACAACGTGTTCCGATAATCGGCGCAAAGCCCGACTTCACCAATGTCTGACCAGTCTTGAAATCCTTACCGGCAATCGGCATCTTAGTCTGTTCTGCCATTTCCCACATAGCCGGAATATCCACAGTGGTATTCGGCGCACCCATGATGAAAGGAGCTCCTTCGGCCAAAGCAGCGTATGCATAACACATAGAAGGAGCAATGTGTTCGCGGTCATCCTGTTTCATTGCGTTCTCCAACGCAGCCAAGGTGCCATGTACGCTTTCACAAACCGGTACATAAATTTCAGTAGAAGCAGCCCAAAGCACGACGATACGTGCACAATTGTTGTCTGCCTTAAATTTACGAATGTCCTCTCTCAGCTGTTCCACCATATCCCAGCGGGTAGCACAATCTTTCACATTGTTTCCATCCAGGCGTTTGGCATAGTTACGGTCAAAGGCAGCCTTCATCGGCACAATCTTTTCCAGTTCATCTTTCACCGGATTAATATCCTTCTCACGCAACACTTCACAGTTGATAGCCGACTCATACGCATTGGCCGGATACACATCCCATGCACCGAAAACAATGTCGTCCAGCTTAGCCATGGGGACAATTTCATTGTAATGCAAATATTTCTTTGCCTCCCCACGTCCTACACGAATCTTATCATACTGCGTCATTGAGCCCACCGGCTTTGCCAATCCTTTACGAGTCATTAAAACCCCTGTCATAAACGTGGTAGCCACAGCTCCCAGACCAACACACAATACGCCCAGCTTACCTTCTGCGGGCTTTACATTCATTTTTTCCATTTCTAAATTCCTTTTTTTCCTAATAACTTTACATTTATCCTTGCCTTCGAAATCAAGTCTTTTTCAAGAATATATCCCAAAGTGCAGGTAACAAATTGCTCAAAGTTAAGACTTTGTTTGATTAGATAAAGCTTTTATGAGCTTTTTTATTTGCTAATAAGTAAAAATAAGCCATAAATTCAGAAGAAAAAGCCATTAACCGACTTATCAGAGAGTAAAATAATGCGTATCTTTGCAGACGCATTTAAAGAAATACTCAACTACATGAATGATATTTGTTGCATTGGACACATTACATTAGACAAAATTGTAACTCCAAAACAAACGACTTACATGCCGGGAGGCACTTCTTACTATTTTTCACACGGTATACGCAGACTGAAAGATTTCAAAAACTACAAGCTGGTAACCGCTGTGGCTCCTAGTGAATATGGCATCATTGAAGAAATGAGAAAAGAAGGGCTTCAGGTAGAAGTCCTGCCAAGCCGTCACACCGTATATTTCGAAAATACATACGAAGAGAATCAGGACAACCGTTCCCAGCGTGTATTGGCCAAAGCTGACCCTTTCACTGCCGCTGCTTTAAAAGATGAAAATGCACATATCTTCCATTTAGGAAGTTTGCTGGCGGATGACTTTCCACTTGAAGTAGTAAAGGAACTGGCTCAGAAAGGCACGCTGGCAGTCGATGCACAAGGCTATCTTCGGAAGGTAGAAGGTGAACACGTATTCCCCGTAGACTGGCATGAAAAGAAGAAAGCTCTGAAATACATTGATATTCTGAAAGTCAATGAACATGAAGCTGAAGTGCTGACGGGATTCAAAGACCCTGAAAAAGCAGCGAAACAACTGGCTCAGTGGGGTGTGAAAGAAGTCCTCCTGACTTTAGGAAGCCTCGGTTCACTTATTTATGCAGAAGGAAAGTTCTATAAGATTCCGGCATACGCTCCTAAAGAGGTAGTAGATGCCACCGGATGCGGTGACACTTACGTACTTGGCTATCTCTACATGCGAAACAAAGGAGCTTCATACGAAGAAGCAGGATGTTTTGCAGCTGCCATGTCTACTATCAAGTTAGAAAAATCTGGTCCTTTTTCCGGAACGGAAGAAGAAGTATGGCATATTCTGAAAAACAACAAACAAAAACCGGAAGTACTGGTTGCCCAATAAGCCCAAATTTTTCATACAAATAAAAACCATTAAGGGGTTGCCTGCTGATTTCAGCCTGCAACCCCTTTCTTATACCTGTCATCCTAACGGTTATCCCATCTTTCCTGTCAGATAGGCTCTTGTACGTTCGTCAACCGGATCTTTAAACATTTTCTCCGTATTGTCATACTCTATCAGTTCACCCATGTACATGAACATGGAACGGTCGGAGATACGCATAGCCTGTGACATGTTATGAGTCACAATCAGGATAGTCACCTCTTTTTTCAGCTGGTCCATCAACCCTTCGATGTGCTTGGTAGCAATCGGGTCAAGAGCAGAAGTAGGCTCATCCATAAGCAGAATGTCCGGCTGAAGCGCCAGAGAACGTGCAATACACAAGCGCTGCTGCTGTCCACCCGAGAGGAAAGTACCACGCTTTGTCAGCGAGTCCTTCACTTCATCCCACAAACATACGTTGCGCAAGTTACGTTCCACAATCTCATCCTTCTGCGATTTTGACAGATGAATACCATTCAAGATATATCCGGCCAGCACATTGTCGTAAATATTCATGGTCGGGAATGGGTTCGGACGCTGGAACACCATACCAATGCGACGACGTTCTTCCATCGGGTGCATCTGAAGCACATTTTCACCATTCAGTAAAATCTCTCCCGTCACACGGATATTCTTGTACAACTCGTGCATGCGGTTCACGGCACGCAGTAACGTACTCTTTCCACATCCAGAAGGCCCCATGATGGCCGTAATCGTATTTTTTTCAATATCAGCCGACACATGCTTTACAGCCATCACGTCGCTGGTATATGATATACACACATCTTTTATTTGAAGAATAGGATCCTTTATATTTTCCATTTCTTTGCAATTCGTTTAGCTAATAAATTCAGACATAACACAAAAGTCAACAGGAACAAAGAAGCTCCCCATATCAGACTCTGCAAGTTCGGGTCGTTAAAGAACTCCCAGATAAGCAAAGGAACAGCCGACATAGGCTTGGTCATGTTCCAACTGATAGCAGCTCCTCCCAAGGCAGTAAACATCAACGGAGCTGTTTCACCGACTACACGAGAGATGGCCAGCAAAATACCGGTAAAGATACTACCCAGTGCAGAAGGCACCATCACCTTCAGCATCACTCTCCAGTAACTACCTCCCAATGCCAGTCCAGCCTCTTTCAAGGTTTCCGGAAGCACCTTCATGGTTTCTTCCGTAGAACGGATAATCAGCGGAAGCATCATGATGAACAATGCCACACTTCCTGCAATGGCCGAATAACCTTTCATCGGGACAACCACCCAGATGTAAGTAATGATACCGATAATGATGGAGGGAGTACCCTGAAGCAAGTCGGTCAGGTAGCTGACAAACACGGCAAACCAGCTTTTTCTGTATTCTGACAGACAGATACCACACAGAATTCCTACCGGGATAGCGACTACAGCAGCCAGCAAAAGCATCAGGAAGGTTCCGATAATTCCGTTTGCAATTCCCCCCGGAATTGCTTCTCCGGCAGAAGCGGCCATCATCGCCTTATAGGCATTCGGAGTAGCTTCGGTGAGAAACGACCATCCCAATTGTTTCCAACCCTTGATCAATACTTCTCCCAAAATCGCCAGCAAAGGAATCGCTGTCACACCCGACAATACGCAAACCAGAATATAAAGCAAGCGGCTTTTCAGGATACGTATCTTAATATTATTTCCATATAACATAAGCACAAATCTTTTTAGCAGATTACACGTGACGGGCACGACGAATCAAAATCTTTCCGATAATATTAATGATGGCCGTAATCAGGAACAGTAACAAACCGATGGCGATCAGTGAAGAAAGCTTCAAACCGTCTGCCTCGCCAAACTGGTTTGCAATGATACTTGCCATGGTATTACCCGTGGTACGCAGTGTGTCCGGCATCTGGTTGGTATTTCCAATCAGCATGGTCACTGTCATCGTTTCTCCCAACGCACGTCCGATAGCCAGAATATAGGCTGAGAAAATACCGGAACCCGCCATCGGGAATATTACTCTCTTGATAACCTCTGCACGCGTAGCTCCCATGGCATAAGCCCCTTCTTTCAAGTCGGAAGGAACCATCTTGATAAATTCGGCACTCAAGGAAGCTGCATACGGCACAATCATGATGGCCAGCACAAACGCAGCAGTCAGAATACCGGAACCCTGCGGAGACAGGTTCAAGTGCATGAATACGGTACGAAGTACATAGAACCCCCACAAGCCATAGATAATGGAAGGAATACCTGCCAGCAAATCAATCACCGTACCCAGAACGGCCGCGATTTTCTTTCCACGGAAATACTCACCGGTGAACAGTGCGACAGGAAGTGAAAATGGAATACACATCAGCAACGCCAGTGCCGTAGTAAGCAGTGTACCCGTAATAAAAGGAAGAGCGCCATAACTTTCTTTACCGGCAGTAGTCACCCAGTCGTCAGAGAAGATAAAATGCCAGAATCCAAACTCCTCGAAAGCGCCGGAAGCGTCAACGGTGAGGGAGTAAATAATTCCCCCACCAATGACCGGTATCACAATAGCCGATAAGATAAGTAAGACTTTAAACAGTTTGTCTTGCATAACTTATTGTCTTATTTATTTAAGAATCGGCTGTCCATCGTATGTCACAGCTTTCAGGTTCTGAAGGCTCTGTTCGATAGCCTTCTTAGGCAGCGGCGCATAGTGTACGGTAGCAGTAGTCTGCTGTACGCTGTCGCTCAACATATATTGCATCAAATCCAAAGTAGCTTTTGCCTGTTCCATAGAACGGTCTGCATAGTGCTGTTCCTTGTAAATCAGCAACCAGGTGAAGCAACTGATAGGATAAGCTCCTGCTGCATCTGCATCGGTAATTGAACAACGAGTATCCTGAGGAATGTCACCGGCAGCTGCAGAGATACTTTCAGTAGAAGGTACTACCAATTCTCCACGCTTGTTATATACGCTTGCGTAAGGAATCTTCTGAGCAAAAGCATATTCAGAACCGATATATCCTAATGAATAAGGAGTCTGTGCGATAATTCCTGCTACGCCCGGATTACCTTTGGCAGCCTGTCCGACCGGGAAATCCACGGTTTTACCTGCACCGTAAGTGTTTTTCCAGTTTTCGCTCACCTTTGACAGATAGTCTGTAAAGATGAAAGTTGTTCCACTACCATCTGAACGGTATGCCAGAATGATTTTCTTTGCCGGCAACTGTACATCCGGATTCAGTTTCTGCAAACGCGCATCGTTCCAGTCTGTAATCTTACCTGCATAAATATCGGCAATCACGTCACCAGAAAGATTCAGTTTAACTACATCCGGCAAGTTGTAAGCCATTACGACAGCTCCCATACAAGTCGGGATGTGTACCACCGGCTGCATTTCAGCCATTTCCTTGTCGCTCAAGAAAGCATCGCTACCTGCAAAGTCTACGATACCGTCTTTCAAGTTGCGGACACCACCGCCACTACCAATACCACCATAGGAAATCTTGTCACCAGAAGTTGCATTGTAGTTTTCGAAAGACATATTATAAAATGGCAAAGGGAATGTAGCACCTGCACCTGTCAGTTCTACTGATTCACGACCATTAGCTGATTTCTGTCCACCACACGCTGCAAACGACAAAGCCATCGCTCCAGCAATTAAAGGCAAATAAAACTTTTTCATTGTGTTATACATTTAATATAAGTTACAAATCTATGTTATTCATTGAGTTAAATCGCAAACGAAGCATTCAGGTATACATAACTGGCTGTCTTGCCGCCTTCTGTTTTCGGCGACCACAACCGGAAGTTAGGAGCTAACTTGATGTATTTACCTAATTTAAATTCGGCACCTACCATTCCGGCCATACCGTCCGCATCCTTGTTCCAGTCTTTCTCAGAAGAAAGTAGGTCCCAACGACCGAAAAGACTTATTTTCTTGCTTAACTGTGCAGACGCATAAACCGAGAAACCATCCTGATCACAATCAGGCACATATTTCGTATTGGTCTGGTAGTTGTATTCCGCTGCCACCGAGAAGGCTGTATGCTTATATCCGACAAAAGCAGCCAGATTCGTAATACCTTTCTCTCCTTCTTCTACTGATTCATTATACGAACCGTATGCACGTACCGTCAAGCCCTTAACCGGAGTCAGTGTCACGCCGGCACCATACTGCAAACCGTCTTTCACCTGTACTTTTTTATATCCTTCTCCGTTGGCTACAATCACATCGGCCGAAACCACCTTGTTAAATTTATAGGCTACTGAAACTCCCAAGTCCGCACTGCTGCCGAACTTATATTCATCCTGGAAAGATTTCATCACATAACGTTTTCCCCAGAAATCTTCCTGAACCTTAAATTGAGTCGTAGTGATTAATCCGGCGTTCAGCGTCCAGCCGTTTTGCTTCCAGGTAATCTGTGCATTTTTCACATATCCGATGCGCTGATAGTCATTTACATCTTTTGACTGACCGAAATCAAGTACTGCCTTCAACTGCAATCCGTGAGGCAAAGCATACTGATAGCCAATGTAGGCACGGTCCAGATTAAACCCTCTGTCATGATTGACAGAACCAAAATCAGAATGCGCATCCGAAAATATGGTAATGATGGCATCTCCTTTTTTCTCACCCGGAGCCCGTTCTTCAGGTGCTCCATCTGCAAAGGCAGCACCCATAGTGCACATCCAGATGCTTAACAGACATAAAACTCTTTTCTTTGTTTTCATTTTTCCTATAGACTCATTTTTTTGACACCACAAAGGTCTCATATTAGTGTTACAAACAGATGTCATACGCTTAAAGAAAATGTAACATCCTGTTACATTCATGTTACAAAACAAAAATATCGCTTTCTGAAATCAAATTCCGTTAACGGACGGTTGATTTTCAGAAAGCGATACTTTACTGATTATATGGTATTTACAAATTCTTCTTTTCTACAAACAAAGAAGATTCTGCAATATACTATTTAATTTCCAATGTAACAATTGATTTAGCAGGCAATTTTACAACAAGGCCATTCTTTGTCAATTTAGCACCTTTGAAGTCGGCCAATTTCACCAGATTTGGTTGTTCAAATGTATTGTAATCGTCAATCTTTTCAGATGTAAGAATCTGTCCGCTTACCGATTTAGCCTTTACATCACCCAGTGTCAGTGTGATTTCCTGTGACTCTTCCAGGTCTACGTTAGAAAGTGACACATGAATAGCACCTGATTTATCACGTGAAGCAGTTGCACTTACCATCGGTACGATACGGTTGTCGCGTACAATCTTACGTTCGCACTGCAAATCAAGCGGCAGATAAGTAGCATCCTGATGTACGTTATACATCTTGAACACATAGTAAGTCGGAGTCAGCACCATCTTGTCTTCTTTCGTCAGAATCATAGACTGCAATACATTTACCACCTGAGCAATGTTAGTCATTTTAACTCGGTCAGTATATTTATGGAAGATGTCCAGACTCAAAGAAGCCACAAAGGCATCGCGCAAGGTATTCTGCTGGTAAAGATGACCGCTGATAGTACCCGGTTCTTCATCCCACCAGGTTCCCCATTCGTCTACCATCAAGCCAATCTGCTTCTGCGGGTCATATTTGTCCATAATGGCAATGTGACGCTTGAGCACATCTTCAATTTCGCGGCATTTTCCCATTGTCCAATAGTAATCCTCATTGTTGAATTTCGTAGCAGAACCTTTGCTTCCGCTCCATCCAAGCACTGTATAATAGTGCAGAGAAAGTCCGTCCATGCGATGACCCACGTTTTTCATCAGCACTTCAGTCCAGTTGTAGTCATAATCGCTGGCACCGCTGGCAATCTTGAACAAACGGTTACCATCATAGTTACGGCAATAAGTTGAATAACGGCGATACAAATCAGCATAGTATTCCGGACGCATGCTACCTCCACATCCCCAGCTTTCATTTCCTACTCCGAAGTATTTCACCTTCCATGGTTTCTCACGTCCGTTTTCCAAACGCAGTTTTGCCATCGGGCTTCCTTGTTCAGAAGTCATGTATTCTACCCATTTAGCCATTTCTTCCACGCTACCGCTACCTACGTTTCCGCTGATGTAGGGTTCACATCCTAACATTTCGCACAAGTTCAGGAATTCGTGTGTTCCGAAGCTGTTATCTTCTACGGTTCCTCCCCAGTTGTTGTTGACCATACGCGGACGTTTTTCACGAGGACCGATACCATCCATCCAATGGTATTCATCGGCAAAACATCCTCCCGGCCAGCGGAGTACAGGCACTTTCAAGTCTTTCAATGCTTCGAACACATCTTTACGATAACCTTTAATATTAGGTATGGAAGAATCCTCTCCTACCCAAAGACCTCCATAGATACATGTACCGAGGTGTTCGGCAAACTGACCATAAATTTCTTTATTGATGATTTGTTTTCCCTGTTCCGGATGAACAGTCACTGTAGCCTTCTGCTGAGCAAACAAAGGCATTGCGGCACAAAAGGCCAACCCTAAAATTGCATTTTTCATACTTATTGATTTTACTTGTTTATTTCACACTTCACAAATGTAGGAATATTTTCCATGTAATGGGTGTACATTTGACATTTTTGAGGAGGAGATTTGAACATTCGGCCCTAAAATGCATGAAAAGTATACACTACCCCTACAGATTCAGACTTTTCATGACACCAAAATAAAGTTTTCTTACTACTTTTACGCCCAAATTTGAAACCAGATGAAATCAAAAAAGACAATCATTATTTGTGCCCTTGTCACAATTCTAATTTTAGGAGGCGTAATCAGCGGGGTTTCCTTGCTGTTCAACCACCCTCTTCGTATCGAAAAACCTACCTTTATTTATATAGACCGTGACGATACAGCCGATTCGGTGTACGTAAAACTTCAAAGAGATTTGAATGCCACGCATCTGACAGGATTCAAAATGCTGGCTCGTCTCAAAAAATACGACCAGCAGATTCATAGCGGAGCCTATCGCTTTGATGCCTCCATCAATACGCTGACCTTATTCCGCCGCCTGAGCAGCGGACACCAGACTCCGGTCAAAGTGGTTATACCCAGTGTGCGGACCCTGTCCCGTCTGGCACGCTCGCTGGACCGTCAACTCATGCCCGATTCCACGGAATTTGCCCGACTTGTCGGTGACAGTGCCTTCTGCGCTTCATTGGGTTTCAGCCTTGAAACGATGCCTGCACTATTCATCCCGAATACGTATGAAGCCTATTGGAATACGGATGCGGAAGCCTTTATCCAACGAATGAAAAAAGAATATGAACGTTTCTGGACGCAGGAGCGTAAAGATAAGGCTCAAGCCTGCGGACTGACTCCGGTAGAAGTCAGCACACTGGCCTCCATCGTGGAAGAAGAAACAGCCAACAAAAGTGAAATGCCGATGGTGGCAGAACTTTACCTAAACCGTCTACAAGCCGGAATGCCACTCCAGGCCGATCCGACCATCAAATTCAGTCTGCAAGAATTCGGACTGCGACGCATTCTGCACAAACACCTGGAGGTAGAAAGTCCTTACAATACTTACAAGCACGCCGGTCTTCCTCCCGGTCCTATCCGCATTGCTTCCATTCAGGGAATAGAAAGCGTATTGAATCATGCACAGCATGATTACCTCTACATGTGCGCCAAAGAAGATTTCTCGGGCACGCACAATTTCGCCGCTACCTTTGCTGAACATCAGGCCAATGCCCGCCGCTATCAGCAGGCACTGAACAAGAGAAATATCCGTTAGGGAATGGACTAACGGACTGATTTCCAGAATTGCATGAAACTGGAATAAGCTCCGTAGCACACCAGTCCGTCGCCTTTCTGGAGTGCATAATCCTCAGGGAATGTATTGGCCACTTCTTTCTCAAAGACAGATATACCCAGGAAGTTCTTCACCTGTTTACCTTGTACCAGAGAAATCAGTTTCAGGCCGAATTCCTGTTCCAGGTTCAGCTCATTGATGTGATACCCCACCAGTTTCTCCGGAATCTCCAGCTTGAACACGTAGGTATTGCCGTCTATCTGGAAAAATTCGGCCCCACCATCCAGTTCCAACTGCTGTGCCAGCAAACGTGCCGCATCCTGTTCCGGCGTCAGAATACGGTCTATCGAAAAGGCTTCGAGCACACCCTTGTGTACCTCGTCTACCGCCCGTGCATAAATCCGTTTCACTTTCAGCTTTTTCAGCAACGACACAATCCGGACCGAAGCGCCGAAATTATCGCCTATGGCTACGATTACCGCATCCACACTCTTCAGCGGTAGCACGGAAAGTGCCATTTCATCTGTCGCATCGAGCACAAACGAGGCCGCCATGCGATCCTTCACACTGTCTACGTGCAACCCGTTTCCGTCTGCACCGACCACTTCATGCCCCATGGCAGTCAGCTCCATGGCCAACGTGGCCCCATAATGTCCTAAACCAATAATCAAATATTTCATACATCAGTTGATGATAATGTTATCACTCGGATACCTGTAATTTCTCTTTTTCTCCTGACGTACCAGTCCGGTCAGCAAAGTGAACGCACCGACACGTCCGATATACATCAGCAAAATGACCAGCAGCTTGCTGTCATTGCCCAACGTAGGAGTCAGGTCAAGGCTTGACCCTACCGTACTCAGCGCCGACACGCATTCGAACGTAACGGCCAGCAGCCCGGCCTCCGGCTCCAGCATACTCAGCAGGAATATGGCCAGAAAAGCCAGTAGCAGATACAATATCAATGCCGCGTTCGAACGGCGGATAGAATCGTGCGAAAGTTCTCTGCGCAGAATCGCCACCCGGTCTGTCCCGCGCACTACAGCCCATAAATTGATTAATACCACCGCAAACACATTGACCTTCACGCCGCCCGACGTAGACTGCGTGCCCCCTCCTATCATCATCAGCACCACCATGAGTAACAAGGTTTGAGTAGACAATGAAGTCAGCCCCACGCTGGCAAAACCGGCCGTCCGCGGACAGGAGGAGTTGAAGAAAGCATGCACCCACTTGTCGGCCACCGGCATTCCGGCAAAAGAACGGTTCCACTCCAGGGCAGCAATGGCCAATGTACCACCTATTAAAAGAAAGACAGTAGCCACCAGCACAATCTTCGTATTCAAATTATACAGGTGAACTTTTTTCCGGAATCTTCCGGAACGACGCAACAGCCAGAACTTTCCGGCTTGCAGGTAATACGCCACCGTTTCGTACAAATTCACCAATATCGGGAATCCGATGCCTCCCAATGCAATCAGCAATCCCAAAGTAATGTAAAGCAGATTATGTCCCTGCATAACGGCCGGATTGCCCATTCCACCGGGCAAAGTGGAAAAACCTGCATTACAGAAGGCTGACACGGAATGGAAGGCTGAGAAGAAGAGTTCTTCCTGCAAGGTCATCCCCAACGTGCCGTGCACACTGAGCCAGATAACCACCATACCCACTCCTTCTATCGCCAGCGTAAAGCCCAATATATATAATAAGGTAGACAATAGCGAATTCAAGGAGTTGGAACTAATCATGTCGCCCACCATCAACTGATTATAAAGCGAGGTATTCCCCATAAAAAACATGGCAAAGAAACTTGTCAGCGTCATCACCCCAAGTCCGCCTATCTGAATCAGGAGAATAATCAGGATTTGTCCCTCCAGCGTAAAGGTGGAAGGTACATCTACGGTGACAAGCCCTGTGACGCACGTCGCACTCGTGGCTGTAAACAGGGCATCCATGAACGAAATGCCGTGGTAAGTAGCCCGAGGAAGCATCAACAATCCGGTACCCAACAGAATAAACACCAGGAAACTGCCTGCCAGAATCAACGACGGATTGGTACGTTTGCCCAGCAAGCGGACCAGAATGCCCGACAGCTGGGAGAAAGAAAGCAGCACCAGGATGGTTCCCTTGTAATAAGCATGATGAAAGAACACCCATACCCAATACACTCCGGTAGTCTCCTCCGGCTTTTTGAATACCACAGGGAGCAAGGTCAGATAAAGCAGTATGGTAAGAATCCATGTCCACGGAGTAAACTTAAACGAGGAATCTTCCTGACGAAAGACAATCTGTATCGTTGTTGTAACTAAAAAGATGACCCATACCGTATGATAGACCGTATGTATCAGATTATACTCCGCCGCAGAAATCCTGAATCCATATTCATACACAATGGTCAGTAAAAAGACAATGCCGCACAGAAAATTAATCCCCATCACCCAGTTAAGCAGCTGGTTTACACGCGGCATAAGCAGTTTCTTATTATATAAAAAAAGTCGTTCCCAATAATCCATATTATAGTGAATGAATGTATTTACAAATGTATGGAAAAATCCATATACTTATGCGACAAAGAAAGGAGAAATCTGCCACAAGATTCTATTCAGTAAGAAAACAGATAAGAAAAAAAGCAAAATGAGTTGTTTGTTATCATTTATTTCCATATTTTTGACGAAAACTTAAAAATAGTAAGCAATTATGAGTAATAGACAGAAAAGATTCATCTTACCTGAAGATGAAATACCAAAATACTGGTATAACATTCAAGCCGACATGGTCAACAAACCCATGCCTCCACTGAACCCGGCTACAAAAGAACCGTTAAAACCGGAAGACCTCTACCCTATCTTCGCCAAGGAACTCTGCCATCAGGAATTGAACCAGACTGATGCATGGATTGAAATTCCGGAAGAAGTACGGGAAATGTACAAATACTACCGCAGTACCCCGCTGGTACGTGCTTACGGACTGGAGAAAGCACTGGGTACACCGGCACACATCTATTTCAAGAATGAAAGTGTCAGCCCTATCGGTTCACACAAACTGAACTCTGCACTGGCACAGGCTTACTACTGCAAGAAAGAAGGCGTGACGAACATCACTACTGAAACAGGTGCCGGACAATGGGGAGCTGCCTTGTCGTATGCCGCCAAGGTGTTCGGACTGGAAGCTGCCGTATATCAGGTAAAAATCAGCTACGAACAGAAGCCTTACCGCCGCAGCATCATGCAGACCTTCGGCGCACAGGTAACTCCTTCTCCTTCCATGTCTACCCGTGCAGGAAAAAATATCCTGACCAAATATCCGAACCATCAGGGTTCACTGGGTACTGCTATCTCGGAAGCTATCGAACTGGCACGCACCACACCGAACTGTAAATATACACTGGGTTCCGTGCTGAGCCACGTAACCCTGCACCAGACTGTCATCGGACTGGAAGCTGAAAAACAGATGGAAATGGCCGGTGAATATCCTGACATGATTATCGGATGCTTCGGAGGAGGTTCCAACTTCGGTGGAATCTGCTTCCCGTTCATGCGTCACACCATTCTGGAAGGAAAGAAGACACGTTATATCGCAGCCGAACCGGCATCTTGCCCCAAACTGACCAGAGGTAAATTTGAATATGACTTCGGTGATGAAGCCGGCTACACCCCGCTGCTGCCGATGTTTACCTTAGGACACAACTTTACACCTGCCAATATCCATGCCGGTGGTCTGCGCTACCACGGTGCTGGCGTCATCGTTTCGCAGCTGTTGAAAGACAATTTGATGGAAGCAGTAGACATACAGCAGCTTGACACTTTCAAGGCCGGCTGTCTGTTTGCCCGCGCTGAAGGTATCATTCCGGCTCCGGAATCTTGCCACGCCATTGCTGCCGCTATTCAGGAAGCAGAAAAATGCAAGGAAACGGGTGAAGAAAAAGTAATTCTGTTCAACTTGTCCGGCCATGGTCTGATAGACATGAGTGCGTACGACCAGTACCTGTCGGGCAACCTGACCAACTATTCACTGAGCGAAGAAGACATAGCAAACAGCTTGCAGGACGTGCCTCAAGTGTAATTTTTGACACGCTCCAAAAACGCAAGTACGTTTGAGAGAAAACGCAAGGACGTTTTACCCTAAACGCAAGTACGTTTTGATTCAAACGCAAAGGCGTTTTAGCACGAACGTACTTGCGTTTTTTCGTAAGCGAAAAAACGTTTAGAATATACCCAAAAAAGGGTGCCGGAAAGAGATTTTTCATCTTCCTCCGGCACCCTTTATTTATTTCATCAACTTATCTAATCCAATTACAACAGACGATTTGTTGCCGTATCCGGGAATACCACGGTCGGCTTGAAAGTCTTGGCCTCCTCAAAATCCATCAAAGCATACGACATGATAATCACCACATCGCCCACCTGCACCTTGCGGGCTGCCGCTCCGTTCAGACAAATACAACCTGAGCCGCGTTCACCCTTAATGATATAGGTTTCAAAACGTTCACCGTTGTTATTGTCTACAATCTGTACCTTCTCACCGGCAATCATGTTAGCCGCATCCATCAAATCTTCATCAATCGTAATGCTGCCCATGTAGTTCAGGTTCGCTTCTGTCACCGTTACGCAATGAAGCTTCGACTTCAACACTTCAATCATCATCATCCGTTATCCTTTATATTTAATGTTATCAATCAGACGTACTTCACCGCAATACACTGTGATACAACCTACAATGTAATTGCTTTCGTCCCATGCCTTTACGGGCTGAAGCGTATTGCCATCCACAATCTCGAAATATTCCAGTTCCAGTCCCGGTGCACGACGGATGCAGTCTTCTACAAACTGCTTGGTTTCAAGCAAAACACGTGACTTGCTGAAATCTACACTAGCAAACAATGCCTTCGAAATCTGCAAGGCTTCCTTCCGCTGCTCTGCCGTAAGACGCGCATTGCGACTGCTCAATGCCAGACCGTCTTCTTCACGCACAATCGGGCATCCTACAATCTGAATATTGAAAGGATACTTGCGCACCATTTCACGGATAATGGCCAGCTGCTGGAAATCCTTTTCACCAAAATAAGCGCGGTCAGGTTCCACCATCAGGAATAATTTGCTGACAATCTGACAAACCCCGTTGAAATGTCCCGGACGGTATTTGCCTTCCATCACCGTATCCAGCGGCGCATAGCTGAACTGGCGGGTATCGGGTTCAGGATAAACTTCTTCTACAGAAGGAGCAAAAACCAACGTTGCTCCACATTTCTCCAATAAAGCACAATCCGCCTCCAGTGTGCGCGGATATTTTAAAAGGTCATTCTGGTCGTTAAACTGTGTAGGGTTCACAAAGTCACTGACTACCACTACATCATTCTCAGCTACGGCACGATTCACCAACGAAGCGTGTCCCGCATGCAAAGCTCCCATCGTCGGAACCAGTCCGATAGTCTTTCCTTCTTTGCGGAAAGCATCGAGTTCGGCGCGAAGCTCACTGATTGTTTGAATTAACTTCATCTCTTATTCCTGTTTTTAATCATAAATTCAGAAAACGGCTGCAAAGTAACTATTTATTTAGCACATAAAGAAACGGAAACGGAAAATTCTTTTGATATTTAGCGAATTTATCCTATTTAGAACGTACAACAAGCACTATTATAGCCCACTGTTTATCAATACATTAACATACTATAAGGATTTATAAACGGCCGTCAGTTCGCTTCATTGGTGTATTTTTTGTATCTTTGCCAGTCGTTAAGAGCAACTATAATACAATGAGCGCGAAAAAAGTTTTATTCATTACACAAGAAATTACTCCCTACGTACCCGAAAGTAACCTGGCATTAATCGGCCAGAATTTACCGCAAGCCATACAAGACAAAGGCCGCGAGATCAGAACATTCATGCCGAAATGGGGCATCGTGAACGAACGCAGAAACCAATTGCATGAGGTAATCCGTCTGTCTGGAATGAATCTGATTATCGACGACACGGATCATCCGCTGATTATCAAGGTGGCATCTATTCAGGCTGCACGCAGACAAGTGTACTTTATTGATAATGATGATTATTTCCAGCATCGCCAGATGACATGCGATGAAAACGGAAAGGAATATGAAGACAATGGCGAACGTGCCATCTTCTATGCCCGTGGTGTGCTGGAAACTGTCAAGAAACTGCGCTGGTGTCCGGATGTGATTCACTGTCACGGATGGATGAGTGCGATGGTTCCTCTTTATATTAAAAAAGCATATTACGATGAACCTTCTTTCCGTGATTCAAAGGTGATTTTCTCACTTTATCAGGAAGGATTTAATTCGAACTTAGCTCCCAACTTTGCCGAACAAGTGCTGTTCAGAGAAGTAACTCCTGAAGATGTCAGCATGATGAAGTCGCCGGCAAACTATGAGGAACTCTGCAAGTTAGCAGTAGCCTACTCTGACGGAGTGATTCAAAATGACGAAACTGTAAACCAGAATGTACTCGACTACGCACGAAGCCTGAACATTCCGGTACTTGAATACGCTTCGGGCGATGCCTATGCAGATGCGTGTGACGCATTCTATGACAAGGTATTCGTTTCCGAATAAATATGAATACATAAAAAAGGACGAAAATGAAACTTAAGTTCTTGGCAGCAGTCGGACTTGCAGCCACACTCTACAGTTGTGATGATACCACTACAGGTGTCGGTGAATTCGTGGCAGATGCAGATGAAATTACTGCATCGGCTCAAACTTTTGAGGCCACTACCAAAACCCTGAAATATACAGACTTGAACCAGAACGGAGTATTCTCCCGTACAAGCAGCGCATACTTGGGTAAATTCACCGATCCGGATTTTGGAACGTATACCACCGATTTCATCACACAAATTAATTGCACGGAAGGTTTCGAATTTCCGGAAACAACTCAAGAAATTGTAGCAACAACATTGGAGTTATCGTATGCAAGTTTCTTCGGTGATTCACTAGCTCCCATGCGTGTAAGAGTGGACATGCTTGATAAAGCAATTGATGATACAGGCGAAGACTTAAATTTATATTACACGTCTTATGATCCGATAGAAGAAGGATATTATAATCCTGAGAAGCCAGAATTAGCAGAACAGGATTACGCTGTACGCGACAATTCTTGGACAGATGAAGAAATTGACTCTATAAAAAGTGAAAATGGATATTATCCACCATTGGTTATTGATTTGGATAAAAAGAAAAGTTCAGGCATAAAAGAAGATGAAGCAGGAGCTTTTAGCCAATATCTTTGGAATAAATATCAAGAAAATAAGGACTATTTCAAAGATGCTTATTCATTTATCCACAATGTACTCCCTGGATTTTACGTTCATACCACAAGTGGAGAAGGGGCTATTCTATACATTGGAGATATTTGGCTGCGCATGAAAGTTAAATATTTAGTCGAAAGACCTTCTACTGGGGCTATGGATTCTGTCGTGTATACTTCCATTCCTTTTGCAGCAACCAACGAAGTGTTCATGTCTACTCGCTTGAGTAATTCTGAAGAGACATTAAATAGCTTGGCTGGAGAAAAGGAACACACCTATCTGAAAACTCCTGCCGGACTTTGTACAGAAGTGAAACTTCCTTTACAAGAAATGTATGATGCGTTAGGTACAGACACGCTGAACTCCGTATCTATGGCATTTACTAAATACAAGAACGTCAGCGATAATTCTGAAAATAGCCCGTACAAAATGGGTACTCCGCAGAACTTACTGCTTATTCGTAAAAACGAAGTAAAAGACTTCTTTGAACAAAGAAAGAATTACGATAGTAAAACTACCTTCTTAGGTACTTACAGCAGTACAACCAACTCCTATTCGTTCTCACAAGTAAACCGACTGATAAGCCAGATTTTCAGCGATATGAGAACAAAAGAAGAGCCTGCTCAAGGATGGGATGAGTATAATACTATGGTATTGATTCCGGTGAAAACTGAAACAGACTCACAAGGAAACACCATCGGTTTGTCGCACGACCTGGAAGTAAACTCAGCCAAACTAATGGGCGGCGAGGATGGAGAAAAGATTAAGATGGAAATTATCTATACCAAACCGAAATTCAACAAATAACGAATAAGAGCATAAAAAAATCCGGAAGTTTTACTTCCGGATTTTTTTATGCCTGTATCTCAAGCTTTATTTCTTTGCTGTAGTAGTCTTTTTGGCAGCAGTTGTTTTCTTTGCTGGAGCTTTTTTAGCAGGAGCCTTCTCTGGCTGTTCTTTAACCAAAGACTGCAAATGTTTCACCTGGTCATTCAACTGTACCAGCTCTTCTTCCTGGTTACGAATGGTTGTCAACAAAGAATTCAGTTCTTCATCTTCCATATCTACCGGATACAATGAATTTACGCGAGAAATAAAGTCCCCAAGAATATTCATATAGTTAGTGAAAGCATCATACGGTGAATCATAAATACCACGATCCAACGATACGCCCATCTGCTTTGTAGTCATGAAGCGGAAGTTATTACTTGCCTGCAGGTAATCCCAATCCTGTTTGATTCGGCGGTCAGAGCACAAATGTACACGTTCTGCCACGCTATACAACTTATCAAATGCTTCACGCTGCATTACATTTCCTAACCACGGGCTAATATCACGTTCTTCGTCTACCCAAGACATCGGATAAGGTACATCAATCATATCGACTGATTTCAGTTTCGTTACGATTTCCGACGGAGTAGAGAAAGTAATGCCTTTCTGCTTAGCACATTCCGGCAATGCTTTCAAGAATTCCAGAATATTGGAAGACAGCGGCTGGAAGATACCCAAAGCAGACAATTCCATAAAGATATTGATAACCTGTTCGTTTTCCGGCAGAGAAGCAATCCAGCCAATATATTTATCTGCAAACAACGGATATTCGCTCCATTCTGTATTAGAGAAACGTAAGCTAATATCATCAGACAACTTAAAGTCACGCAGCAACAGCTTCAGATTCGGATTTTCAGCACAATGATACAAATAGTGAGGACTCTTCCATCCTAACACATGTTTAGCACCTTCTGCCAGCATACCCTTGAATCCCATTCCTGCTACAATACCGCCAATTTCATTGTCATAAATCAAGCTGGAGTTACGGAATACCTTAGGATCTTGTCCGAAATAGTCTTTAATCTTCACACGCATGCGTTCTACCTCTTCGCAGAAACAAGTCTCATTCTTCAATGAAGACAATCCATGTGAATAAGGCTCGCAAAGGAATTCGCAGCAACCTGTGGCATTCAACTCATGCAGCAATTCTATTACGGCCGGAGCGTGGATTTCCAACTGTTCCAAAGCCACACCTGAAATAGACAAGGCAACTTTAAATGCGCCATTATTTGCTTTTGCCATATCAATCAGGGTTCTCAAGGCCGGTATATAGGAACGTTCGGCCACTTCATTCATACCCTGCTCATTGGCATAATCATCGTAGTAATAATGTTCTGAACCGATTTCAAAGAAACGATAGCGTTTCAAATGAATAATCTGGTGTATTTCAAAGTAAAGACAAATTGTTTTCATATTGTTTTGCAGTTTTATTTACCATAATTTTTTAAGACTTGCTCATAAAGTGCGCGAATCTTCACGCCGACTTTCTCCCATACAATACCATCCACTTCTTTCTTTCCTTCATCGCGGAGATATTCATAAAGTGAATCGTTGGTACAGATAGAATGAATGGCATCTGCCATTGCATGTATATCCCAATAATCCGTCTTAATACATTTCGATAGAATTTCGGCACAACCGGATTGCTTAGAGATAATCGTCGGTACACAGCATTGCATAGCTTCCAATGGTGAAATACCAAATGGCTCAGACACTGACGGCATGATATACACATCACTCATCTTCAATACTTCATATACCTGCTTGCCTTTCATGAATCCCGGGAAATGGAAACGGTCGGCAATACCTCTTTCCGCAGCCAGACGAATCATGGCATTCATCATATCACCGCTACCAGCCATCACAAAACGGATGTTACGCGTGCGATTCAATACCATAGCAGCAGCTTCCACAAAGTATTCCGGACCTTTCTGCATGGTAATACGTCCCAAGAAAGTAACAATCTTTTCTTTCGGATTCTTCTTAACCTGAATATCCTGTATTTCTTTTGGAAGCGGAGACACTGCATTATGCATGGTGAATACTTTGCGAGGATCCTGATAGTACTTATGAATAACCGTCTGACGGGTCAACTCACTTACACACATGATACAGTCAGCATGGTCCATACCATTCTTTTCAATAGAATAAACGGTAGGATTCACATTACCACGGCTTCGGTCAAAGTCTGTGGCATGCACATGGATAACCAACGGTTTTCCTGAAACCTGCTTGGCATGAATACCTGCCGGATAAGTCAACCAGTCGTGTGAGTGAATAATATCAAACTGCTGCTGACGAGCTACCACACCGGCTACAATAGAATAGTTGTTGATTTCTTCATGCAGATTATCAGGATATCTTCCTGAGAATTCCATACAACCCAAATCATTGGTATGCATATAATTGAAGTCTGCATAAATATGGTCGCGCAAGTCATAATAAAGCTGCGGATCCATATAATGTCCTACTCTATCTTTTACATAATCCCACTGTACGTCACGCCATACAATGGGCACACTGTTCATTCCTATGATACGCAAAAAACTCTGGTCTTCGTCTCCCCAAGGCTTCGGAATACAGAAGGTAATTTCCATATCCTCCTGCTGAGCAAGTCCATGAGTCAATCCATAACTGGCTGTACCTAATCCTCCTAAGATATGAGGAGGAAATTCCCAACCAAACATCAAAACTTTCATATAAACCCCTCCTCTTTATTGATTGTTATATTTCTCCAACAAATTCAATGTACGTAAAATTTCGGCCACATTCATTGCAAATGAAACAGCACCTCTACCCTGGAACGGTGGGTTACCATCAAACAATTCCGGAATAGAACTGATACAATGACAGGTCATCTGATCTTCATAACTGATAAGCTGACGCTCTACAAATGAAATAGCACTCCGCTTATAGATACGCAAATAAGCCTCCAGATAGAAACCTTCCAGCCAAGGCCATGCAGTACCCTGATGGTAAGCATAATCACGCTGAAGCTGCGGACCTACATAGTTTGGATTATAACCACCGCTCTTCGGACTCAAGGAACGAAGACCTTTCGGAGTAAGCAATTCTTTGGTTACGATGTCTACAACACCTTTTTTCTGTTTAGAATCCAACGGAGAATAATCAAAAGCTGCTGCAAAAATCATGTTAGGACGAACACTCCAGTCCATCATATCGCCATCTACATAATCAAGCAGATAGCCATATTCATTCAAGAAGGTCTGCACGAATGACTTAGAGACTTTATCGGAGAACTGATGCAAGTAGTCAACAAAGCCATAGTCTGATGACAACAAATCAGCCACAAAGCAAAGTGCGTTGTACCACAATGCATTAAATTCTACAATGTATCCAGTACGAGCAACTACCGGACGGCCATTCACGGTGGAGTTCATCCAAGTAACGGCCTTGTCTCTTCCATTTGTATAAACCAATCCGTTTTCATGAACCTTCAAATTAGGATGATGATTACCTGCCAGATAATCCATCACATCCTTCAAGGCTTTACCATATTTAACTCGGGCCTCATCCCATGACACCATCTTGGCATATTGCTGTATTGCCCATACCAGCCACAACAATACATCCGGATGTTCTATTTCTGTCACTTTCAAATGAGATTCTTTACCTTCCATGAATGCATAAACAGCCTTTAAAGCCGTTTCCATAATCATTTCAAACTTACCAATCTCACCAATAGAAAGAGTAAGTCCCGGAAGAGAAATAAACATGTCACGTGCACGACACTTAAACCAAGGATATCCGGCTAAGATATACGACTCACCGTCCTGCTTGTTAAGGAACTGATGTGCCGAATTAATAAGGCAGTTCTTGAAGTTATTGCGAGGTGTTCGCTGTTCCATTTCTGCTGCGAACAAAGCATTCAACGAAGTAGTTTCAATTGGTGCTACACCACCTGAGAAAGTAACAGATTCCCCTTTCTTAATACTAATCTCAAAGTAACCAGGCACATACAGGTCTTCATTAAAGTCATACCCGCGTTCACGTTCTTTCGGATATTCTATGCCTCTATACCAATCGGGCTGGAAACAGAATTGATTTTCCTTACTCAACTGCATGTAAAGTTCAGGATAACCGGGATACATGCATGTCTTGATTCCGTTCTCCACCACATCATAATGGCGACTGGCCTGCGCATTTTCGTGTGTATACTGTCGTACACTGCGGAAAGCCAAATAAGGGCGTAAACGAAGAGTTGTTTCTGAATGTGCATCAACCAATGTATACCTTATTAGAATACGGTTTTCATGGTGAACAAATAACTTCTCTTTCTTTAAAACAACACCACCTACACGATAAATTGTTGTCGGCACTTTCTCACACTCGAATTCGCGGATGTATTTATGTCCTCTAGGACTGAAATTGTCACCTCCATACTTATGCAGGCCAAGATTAAACTCGGCCCCATGCTGGATAACAGTTTCATCCAATGAGGAAAGTAATACATGGTTCTCATCGTCCAACTCCGGTACAGGTATCACAAGCAAGCCATGATACTTACGCGTATTACAGTCTACAATTGTCGAACAATGATAAGCCCCCGAGCGATTCGTACGAAGAATTTCTCTAGTTAGAGTTTCTTCCAGATTTGTCATTATCGTCTTGTCAAATCGTAAATAACTCATAGTTGTATATTAAGGTTATAAATTAATACTCGTCACAAAAAATGTTACTTTTATTTCCCCTCAAATTTAATGATTAAAAATAAACAACAAAACCAAAATCCTTTTTTTTACCTCAAAAGCCTGTTTTTTCTATCTCTAAAAGCATATATCCCCGTTTTATTATAAAAAATCTTACAATCTTGAGTTTTAAGAGGTAATTATATAAAAAACGTCTGATACAGATTTAGGCATACCTAAAATCTGTATCAGACGAAAATATTGTTATAATATATTATTAATCAATCATATCAAACCCGCAATAAGGAACCAACGCCTTAGGAATACGGATTCCTTCCGGTGTCTGATTATTTTCCAACAATGCAGCTACGATACGAGGCAAAGCCAAAGCAGAACCATTCAATGTATGGCAAAGTTCTGTTTTCTTTTCAGCTGTACGATAACGACATTTCAAACGGTTTGCCTGATAAGTATCGAAATTTGAAACTGAACTTACTTCCAGCCAACGTTTCTGTGCTTCGGAATATACTTCGAAATCGAAGCAAAGTGCAGCTGTAAAACTCATATCGCCACCGCACAGACGAAGAATTCTATAAGGAAGTTCCAGTTTTTTCAACAAGCCTTCTACATGGTCCAACATTTCCTGATGAGACTGTTTGGAGTGTTCCGGTTTATCAATACGCACCAACTCTACTTTTGAGAATTCATGCAAACGATTCAAACCACGAACATCCTTTCCATAAGAACCAGCTTCGCGACGGAAACACTGAGTGTAAGCACAGTTCTTAATCGGAAGCTGTTTTTCATCCAGAATCACGTCACGGTAAATATTAGTCACAGGCACTTCAGCTGTAGGAATCAGATACAAATCATCCAAGTTGCAGTGATACATCTGACCTTCCTTATCAGGCAACTGTCCTGTACCATATCCTGATGCAGCATTTACCACTGTAGGAGGCATGATTTCTTCATAACCTGCAGCACGAGCTTCATCCAAGAAGAAATTAATCAATGCACGCTGCAAACGAGCACCTTTTCCTTTGTATACCGGGAAACCAGCACCTGTAATCTTAACGCCTAAATCAAAATCGATTAAATCATATTTTTTAGCCAGTTCCCAATGTGGCAGTGCATCTTTCGGAAGTTCAGTTTCCATACCTCCCATTTTCTCTACCACATTATCTTCAGCTCCGAAACCTTCCGGAACACTTTCGTAAGGTACATTAGGGATGGTATAAAGCAAGTTCTGCATATCTTCTGCAGCCTTATCCATCGTTACCTGCAGTTCTTTGCTAATTTCTTTGATTTCAGCTACACGAGCTTTAGCAGCTTCTGCTTCTTCCTTTTTTCCCTCTTTCATCAAAGCACCGATAGCCTTCGATGTAGAATTTACTTCTGAGAGATTTTTATCTAATTGGTTTTGTGCGCTACGTCTCTGATCATTCAGTTCAAGCACTTTCGCAATTGTTTCTTTTGCATTTGCAAAATGCTTTTTCTCCAATCCACGAATCACCTTGTCGGTGTCTTCTGTAATTTGTTTAATAGTAAGCATATCTTTTTACTTTTTAATGTAATCCAAACCGTAATTGCGTTGCAAAGATATAGTTTTTTATTGGAATATATAAACAGATGCCACGCAGAAAATAACTTCATCTTAGAAAACGGGCAATGTATAAACCAAACCTAATGAGATGCGTTGGTGATTATAACTTTCTGCTCCCCAGGAACGCGCTTTTTCCGTCAGATGTATATTCTTATACAAAAGGTGAAGATAGCACAACAGTTCACTATTTTTCAAAGGATAGTATTCTGCACAAAGCTGTACGTTCCACACCCTGCGATAAGTACCAGCAGAAAATATGTCATTTGACTTAAACACATTACCCTGTTCGTAAACACCTTTCACATACATATTCCAATGTGAAGCCACACGATAGTCCAGATTAAATATCGTTGTAAAATAATCCACATTCTGTACCGTAGTACCTTCACCGTTCACAGCAGTCACTTCACTGACAAGTCCTTTGGAGTCGATACCCTCACGTGAATACATGAAATCAATGTAGCCTAAAAAGGGTTTCTTGTCCCATACATTTCCACAAGAAAAATAAAACACATTCTTATGCTTTGCCAGCTGTCCATACGAAAAAGAATACCGAAGTTGCATAGCGTGGTCTACAAAATAACCATCCCAGTTAACAGTTGCCAGCAAAGGTATTTTAGTAGGCTCTACTCCTTCCGGAAGTCCATACATAAATTGATCTGCACTATCTCCGTTCCGATTATTTGTCACCTGAAAATTAAACTCATGGTTGTCATTCATTTTGTAGGCTGCATTCAAACCCGCCTGATAACATGGTATCGTGTTATTGAAATCGGAGTAATGACGCACTTTAATAGCATTCACCCAGCATTCATACCCACTGAACTGGACTGGTTGTTTTCCGGCTGTCAACTTCCATTTATCATTCAACTGCCAACCTACCATAGCCAATTCTACTGAACCAGACAGATTATCCAATGGAATATTAGGAGTCGTATATTGATTCAAAGACTGACGAAAATGATAGGAGAATTTTTCATGAAATCCCCCTAACACCTCCAAACGGATACGATGTACCTTAAATGCCGCTTCATCCAGTTTGGCATTATAAAAGGAGACATCGGCAGCAGAACAGAACTGAATATTCATATCTGCCCAATCCACCTTCCGCTTACCATCCGTCATTCTCTCCAACAGCGGCACATCGTTTGTAGAAGATACCATAGATTCACTTTGAGCATATCCCTTTCCTGCTGACAATGCAAGGCACACAAACAAAGACACTATAATTTCTTTCCAGACTTTCATTTCAACCAACCGCCCCATCATACATTACAAAGATTGACGGATACGAACCAGTTTCACCAGCAAGTCTTCCAGGAAGTCCAATTTTAGCATATTGGCTCCATCGCTTTTTGCTTTAGAAGGATCTTCATGAGTTTCCATAAACAACCCATCCACACCAACTGCCACACCGGCCTTTGCCACAGTTTCAATAAGCTGCGGCATACCTCCTGTCACTCCAGAAGTCTGATTAGGTTGTTGCAAAGAATGTGTCACATCCAGCACTACCGGATGTCCGAAAGATTGCATCTCCGGAATACCTCTATAATCGACAATCAAATCTTGATAACCAAACGTTGTACCACGTTCGGTCAGCATCACCTGATCATTACCTGCCTCTACGACTTTATCAGCTGCAAAACGCATGGCAGCAGGAGACAAGAACTGTCCTTTCTTAATATTGACAATTTTTCCGGTGCGAGCTGCCGCAACCAGCAAATCGGTCTGACGGCAAAGGAATGCCGGTATCTGCAACACATCCACATACTCAGCAGCCATTTCTGCTTCGGAAGCGGTATGAATATCTGTTACGACAGGCACATCAAACGTGCTTCTTACCTTAGCCAATATTTTCAACGCTTTTTCATCACCTATTCCAGTGAAAGAATCCAGACGTGAACGGTTTGCTTTTCGGTAAGAACCTTTAAAAACGTATGGAATATGCAAGTTGTCTGTAATTTTTACGACTCGTTCCGCAATACGAAGAGCCATGTCTTCTCCTTCTATCACACAAGGACCTGCCAGCAGGAAAAACATGTCATCCCGCTTTAAATCAGAAATATTCTTTATCATATTAATTAGGTATTATCAAAGTAATTGCTTCTGGAGCTATTGTAATCTCAATCGGGAAATGACGGTCTAACCAAAGACGACCATCCAAACTGACTTCTGCATTCTGTGCACGCAGCACCTTTACGCATCGCGTACGATAAGGCTTGACCGTCTTATGATTCAACAATCTTCCCTGTTGCAACATCCAAAGTCCGGAAATTAACTGACGAAGCTCTGGACGATAAATAATAGACACATCAAGCCACCCGTTATATGGAACGGCACTTGGATTCAGTCCATACCCGTATGCACTACCAATTCCCACAGCCATGATACGTCCACGAATATGTTCGTCATTTACCTTCAAATGCATCCGATGCAATTTCCGCTCAAAGGCAACCAGAAACAATGAGGCTAAATAAGAAATCAAAGGAATTCCCCAAAAACGACGGGTTTCATTGGTAATCCGTACAATTCGGGCACCAAGTCCCATATATACAGCATTCAAAAAGTAACGAGTCTGATGTTGTTCTCCGTCAAAATACGAGAACACTCCAATATCAATCTTTCTTAAACGACGATTAATCAATACATCCACTGCTTTCTTATAGTCATCGGAACTCAGTCCCCAATATTTTGCAAAATCATTACCAATTCCGTTCGGGATAATTCCTAAAGCGATCTGACTTTTATCTTCCACATCGGAATACATGATACCATTCAAAGCATCATTAAGGGCACCATCACCGCCTACTACCACAATAGTAAGATAGCCGTTGTTAGCCAGTGTCTTTGCCAAACGTTCAACCGAACCAAATCCCTCCGACTGCACATAATCATATTTCACCTTACATTCATCCATGTAAGCACGAATAGTCTGCCAACGTTTCTGAGCCTTCCGGCTTCCGGCCTTGGGGTTATAAATCACCCCCCATCTGTCTGGTTCTACTGCCATTTCCGTTTATTTTATCAGATCAATAATTCGTTCCACATTCTCATTCAGTGGTGCTTCAGCATCTATCCAATGAATCTGAAAACCCCTTCTTTCCATCCCTCTAAACCAAGTCATCTGTCGTTTGGCAAACTGATGAATAGCGATTTCAAGCTGGCTGAACATTTCATCGTAAGACAGCTTACCTACCGCATATAAAGTCAAATATTTATATTCCAAACCATAATAAATCAGGTCATCAGGATTTATACCTTCTTTCAGCAGCGCCTTCACCTCGTCAACCATTCCTTCCTGCAAGCGTTTCTTCAATCGGTTGGTAATCTTCTGCCGGCGCAAATCCCGATCAATATCCACTCCGATAATCAGACTATGTATCTCGGGAAATGAACGCGCATTGACATCTTGAGTTAAATAATATTCCTCTATTTCGATTGCTCGAATAGCTCGTTTCACCGTATCTACATCTGTTGAATTATGCAATTTCTTATAACGAGACAAAATATCCGTCAACTCCTCAAGCGATTTAGAAGCCAAACTTTCTCTCAATTCTTTATTTTCCGGAACAGGAAGCAAACGGTATCCTTTCAAAATAGACTCCAGATACATACCTGTACCTCCACATAAAATCGGTAGAAGTCCTCTAGTCTTTATATCTTCGTATGCAACTAAAAAATCACGCTGATATTCAAACACATTATATTTATAGCCTGGCTCCACAATGTCAATCAAATGATAAGAAACCTTATAGCCATCAACCACATAGTCCGATAAATCTTTACCCGTTCCCAAATCCATCCTACGATACACCTGACGACTGTCACCACTAATAATTTCTGTTTTCAGACGAGCAGCCAAAGCTGCAGCCAAAGAAGTCTTTCCTGAAGCCGTTGGACCAAGTATCGTAATCAAATCATAATTCATAAAGTCATTTTTGAGAAGTTCAACGGCAAAGATAGTTTTTTTCTGCACAACACGCACGAATATGCGCAAAAAAAAGCCGCCAGGAGAAAATCCTGACGGCTCTTGCTATATGGTCTAAACTAATTAGCAGTTTACAGAAGCCATGTGAGCAATCAAATCCAATACTTTGTTAGAGTAACCGATTTCGTTGTCATACCAAGAAACAACCTTAACGAAAGTATCAGTCAAAGCGATACCAGCTTTAGCATCGAAGATAGAAGTGTGAGTGTCACCCAAGAAGTCAGAAGAAACAACTGCATCTTCAGTGTAACCCAGGATACCTTTCAATTCGCCTTCAGAAGCTTCTTTCATTGCAGCGCAGATTTCAGCGTAAGTAGCCGGTTTAGCCAAGTTAACAGTCAAGTCAACTACAGATACGTCCAAAGTCGGAACACGCATTGACATACCAGTCAATTTACCGTTCAAAGCCGGGATAACTTTACCTACAGCTTTAGCAGCACCAGTTGAAGACGGGATGATGTTACCAGAAGCAGCACGACCACCTCTCCAGTCTTTCATAGAAGGACCGTCAACAGTTTTCTGAGTAGCAGTTGTAGAGTGAACTGTAGTCATCAAACCATCAGTGATACCCCATTTGTCGTTCAAAACCTTAGCGATAGGAGCCAAGCAGTTAGTAGTACAAGAAGCGTTAGAAACGAACTGAGTACCTTTAACATAAGTTTTTTCGTTAACACCGCAAACGAACATCGGAGTGTCATCCTTAGAAGGAGCTGACATAACTACATATTTAGCACCAGCTTCGATGTGAGCCTGAGCTTTTTCTTTAGTCAAGAACAAACCAGTAGATTCTACTACGTATTCAGCACCTACTGCATCCCAAGCCAATTCTTTAGGATCTTTGCAAGCTGTTACACGGATTTCTTTACCGTTAACAATCAATTTGCTGTTTTCAACGTCAGCTTCGATAGTACCGTTGAATTTACCGTGCATAGTATCATATTTCAACATGTATGCCAAGTAATCTACTGGACACAAGTCGTTAATACCTACGATCTGAATATCGTTTCTGTTCTGAGCTGCACGGAATACGAAACGGCCGATACGACCGAAACCGTTAATACCTACTTTAATCATTTTGTTTAAAATTTAAAGGTTTTATAATTGCTTTATAAACACTCACTCTATTAGTAATCAAAAGAAACCATCAATTTGACATTTATTCCTTTCCGATTGCGATGCAAAAATAAGTATTTCTTTTGAAAGTAAACAACGAATAAGAGAAAAATACTCAAAAAATATCAGCTGTTACACCTTATTTTTATATATACAAAGGCTTTTTCTGCCTCCTCCTAGCTTTTTTGCAATCTCAATATACCAAATTGACATTATCTATCCATAATTTATTTCCAGGAGACCCCACAAAAGCTCCTCCCATACTTGAAGTAAACTGAAGAATCAAATGTGTAGGATGCTCGTCTTTACTGGCCCAGCCCACTTCTTTTATAAGTTTACTTTCTCCTTTGCTGTTACGGGCATAATATCCGCCTGTACCTAATTGCATCAATTCTGGTACATAACGCTTGTCATGCGTAATATCCCCATACATTATTTCATAAGTAGCTCCATTGTGCCAGTCTTGCGAACGATTGTATTTTACGGCTACTGTACCTACTCGCTTAGCAATAATGTTTCCTTCCGCATCTTCCGAGCGTTTCTGCAACAGGCAGACCATAATCGCACAATCTTGTCCCGGCACAGTAGTCTTCTTGCTGAATCCGGTCTGACGAATACGGTTCGGTTCTCCAGACATTTGCACCTTATAATCATAACGAACCGCCTTTGGACGAGAAGTAAAAGGAAGGCCAGAATTCAATGCTTTTTCTCCGTCTTTAGTTCCCGTAATCGGTTCTTTCATATCCCCCAGGAACATAGAACCTGAAGCTAAGACTGTGATATTCACCATCCCCAGCACCTTTACACTTTCAATATGAGTTTCCAGACGTGCACAATAGCCATTTCCTCTCTGTTCAGGATATACACTGGTATTTGTTTTTACAATCCCCATCACCTTAGCCATCACATTGGAATTTCCCCACGGAGATCCTCCCTGATTCACATAGGCCACATTTCCGTCGATTTCCTTTGTAGGCCCTAATTCATACAGCAGTTTTGTATTTCCTCCAATAATCCCCGACTCATGAATCTTACGGGTTACCCACTGATCCATATCACCATATTTAATTGGCACAACCTTTTCCTGTGCTTGCATAGCCAAAGGCATTCCAAGCAAAAACATACCTATAATCCTATTCAATTTCATAAATATCAAATCTTTTTCAGCCGACAAATATAAGCAAAAAAAGCGACAGCTTTTACACTGTCGCTTTCAATCCTGAAATATGGAATAATAATTCTTATCTATATCACATTAATACACGCGATACAATAACCAAGCACCTTGGAAATCTTCACGTGTAGGATATTTTGCTTTAAATGCATCTCTTGCACGAGCAGCTTCGTCTCTTGTATCAAATGATTCAACAACCACACGATACATATTGCGTTCTGCATTGTACACCACCTTTGCATTATAACCGTCTCCATCCAGTTTTGACTTCAAGCCATCCGCATTTGCTTTTACGCCAAAGCTACCGCACACTACGCTATAAGCTTTCAAGCCATCACCAGAAACCAATTCTACCTTTTCTTCACGAACCGGAGCTGTAGATACAACTGGAGCAGGTGCGGGTGCTGTTTCTACTGCCGGAGCTTCCACTGGTGCCTCAGTGGCTGCAGAAGCCTCAGCAAGTTCCTGCTGTTTAGCTTTTTCATACGCTTTCTTGTAAGCACTTTCACTTGATTTACAAGAAGAGAATGCCAATGCTGTGCACAGAGCCATTCCCATTACAACAATCTTCTTCATGTTATCTATACCAATATTAGATGAATATTCAATTTAATACGTCGCAAAGGTAACAATATAAAATCTGCCATACTATTAAAATCCGTTAATTCTATTCTATCGACAGCATAGAGCTGCATTTTTCCATGAAAAAAGAACAACATATCAGGATTATTATTAGATTTGTAGAGTAATAACTTTTAAAAATTAGATTTATGAAAGCTTTAAGTATTGTAGCAGCATTCCTTGGCGGTGTTACTTTAGGAGCTGCAGCCGGCATTTTGTTTGCCCCGGAAAAAGGTGAAGATACCCGTAGAAAAATTGCTGAAGTTCTTCGCAAAAAGGGAATTCGACTGAACCGTGCTGAAATGGACGACTTGGTCGATCAAATAGCAGCAGAAGTTAAAGACGCTGAATAATTTGTCGTAAATATAAAGCAGGCTTTTTCAAGGGAAAAGTCTGCTTTATATTTTTTTCATCTTAGAATAACTGCTTATGTTTGCAAACGATAAAAGCATTGATAATCTTGAATCCTTATTTAAGGAGGTACGAAAATACATTGAGCTTCAAGGTCAATATGTCAAACTCGATTTGGTAGAAAAGCTCACTATCCTGCTATCGACCTTAATCCTTATACTCATCATTATCATTTTGAGCATGATGGCTCTTTTCTATTTTTCCTTCATGCTCGTATACGCACTGGCTCCTCTTGTTGGCAGCCTGATTGGAGGATATGCCATCATTGGAGGTGTAGTTCTTCTCTTGGCCATACTCATTTACCGAATGAGAAAACAATGGATATTCCAGCCTATGGTACATTTCCTCGCACGCTTATTCCTTGACGAACCTGCTTCTAAAGAATAAAATAATGAACGATATAAAACCCATTCCCAACTATAGCGTTGAAATCATCTCTCAATTAAGGGCACAAAAAAAGCAAGAATTAAGAGAGTCTAAAGAACGCATACAACTCCTGACACAGGAATTATTCTCTCCCCAGAAAAGTAAAAACAAAATGGAGAATATGATGCAGCATATCAATGCCGGCATAGCCGCTTATGATGGGCTGAAAACCGGCATCATGATTTTCCAACGCATACACCGTTTTTTTAATCGAAAAAAAGATAAGAACCGCTGATGAAAACCTCATTATTCCTTGCCGCCCTTGCCGCATTTACCACGGCAGGAGCTACAGAAAATCCATTATGGATGCGCTATTGCTCCATTTCACCCGACGGAAGCACTATTGCTTTCTGTTATAAAGGAGACATTTACACCGTACCCTCCACTGGTGGAAATGCCAGACAACTTACCACCAATCCGGCACACGACACTCATCCGATATGGAGTCCGGATGGACAGCAGATTGCCTTTGCCTCTTCTCGCCAAGGGAGCATGGATATTTACATTGTATCCAAAGACGGAGGAATCCCCAAAAGACTAACGACTCATTCTGGAAACGAAACCCCTGTCACATTTTCAGACGCTACACATATTTTGTTCAAGGCCAACCTGATGCCTGATGCGACCGACCTGTCCTTCCCCAGTGCCCAGTTTCCACAAGTTTATGAAATAAACACTCAAGGCGGACGTCCCCAACTCTATTCCTCTCTTCCTATGGAAGACATCAGTGTTGCACAAGATGGTACGACCTTACTATATCACGACCAGAAAGGATACGAAGACCCCTGGAGAAAACATCATACTTCCTCCATTACACGCGACATTTGGATAAGTAAAAAAGAGAACAATGAGCGTACTTATCAGAAAGTCACGTCATTCAATGGAGAAGACCGTAACCCGATATGGAGTAACGATAACCAGTCGTTTTACTACCTCAGCGAAAAAGCAGGCTCGTTCAATATTTTCAAATGCAACCTTGACGGAAGCAATGAAATGCAGTTGACACACCACACTCAGCATCCGGTCCGTTTCCTGTCATCCTCACAGAACGGACTTTTATGCTACGGTTACGACGGTGAAATCTATACAGTCAAAGAAGGACAGCAGCCTCAGAAAGTAGCTATCCGTATCGTTACTGACCAGACAGAAAACGAACTGGCTCACCAAATAAAATCTTCCGGAGCTACAGAAATCGCCGTATCCCCCAATGGCAAGGAGGTAGCATTTATACTCCATGGAGATGTATTCGTCACTTCTACTGAGTATACAACAACCAAACAGATTACAGACACTCCCGAACAAGAGAGAAGCATCGACTTTGCTCCCGACGGACGAAGCATTGTATATGCATCCGAAAGAAACGGACTCTGGCAGATTTACCAATCCACCTTAACTAAAGAGGAAGAAAAGTTGTTCACCTACGCTACCGACATCAAGGAAGAACAGCTGACACATTCTCAAGTCACTTCCTTCCAGCCACAATACAGCCCGGACGGAAAACAGATTGCATTTTTAGAGAATCGCACCACATTGCGAGTGCTCAACCTGAAAGATAAATCTGTCCGCACTGCCATGGATGGAAAATATGAATACTCTTACAGTGATGGAGATCAGTGGTTCCAATGGAGTCCCGACAGCAAATGGCTGCTTTGCGGATACATCGGAACAGGAGGATGGAACAATAACGACGTAGCCCTGGTCAACGCTTCCGGAAATGGTGAAATCCACAATTTGACAGAAAGCGGATATACAGATTCCAATGCCAAATGGGTACTGGACGGAAAAGCCATGATTTGGGAAAGCGACCGTGCCGGATACAGAAGCCACGGAAGCTGGGGAGCTGAAAGTGATGTGTACATCATGTTCTTCGACTTAGAGGCTTACGAACGTTTCCGCCTTAGCAAAGAAGAATTTGCTCTCGTAAAAGAGAAAGAAGATAAAGAAAAAGAGAAAGACAAGCAGAACGACAAGAAAAAAGATAAAAAAGAGAAATCTGAAAAAGACAAGGAAGTCACTCCACTCACCTTCGACCTGGAAAACTGCCGTGACCGGATTATCCGCCTGACCGTGAATTCTTCTCATTTAGGCGATGCCGTACTCAGTCCTGACGGCGACAAGCTTTACTATCAAGCCTCTTTTGAAGACGGTGCCGACTTATGGGTACACGATCTGAAAGAACAAAAGACCGAACTTCTACTAAAAGACATCGGATATGGCTCGATGACCTACAACAAGGAAAACAAACAACTCTTCCTTTGCAGCAACGGAGGCATCAAGAAAATAGATATTGAGAAAAATAAGACTGACAACGTAAGCTTTGAAGCGATATTCAATTACCGTCCATACGAGGAAAGAGAATATATTTTCAACCATGTATGGCAGCAAGTACTCGATAAGTTCTATGTAGCTGACTTACATGGAACTGACTGGAAATTCTATCGTAAAAGTTATGCACGTTTCTTGCCGCATATCAATAACAACTACGATTTCCAGGAAATGCTGAGCGAACTGTTAGGCGAACTGAACGGCTCACATACAGGAGCCAGATATTATGCTCCGGGAGCCACTTTGTCCACTGCATGCCTGGGTGTATTCTTCGACAATAGCTATGAAGGAGATGGATTGAAAATCCAGGAAATTATCGCGAAAGGCCCGTTTGCGGTTAAAAAGACAGATGTGACCGCAGGTTGTATCATTGAAAAAATTGATGGAGAGCCTATCCTGAAAGATACAGATTATTATCCTATGCTGGAAGGAAAAGCAGGAAAGAACATACAACTCAGCATCTACAACCCGCAAAACGGAAAACGCTTCCCGGTAACCATCAAGCCCATCAGTGCAGGTGAGCAGAATGAATTGCTCTACAAACGCTGGGTAAAGAAAAATGAAAAGATGGTCGAAACTCTTTCCGGAGGACGAATTGCATACGTGCATGTAAAAGGCATGGACAGCCCAAGCTTCCGCAATGTATACAGCGAATTGCTCAGTGACCGCAATCGCAACAAAGAAGCTGTTATCGTAGATACCCGTCACAATGGAGGAGGCTGGTTGCACGACGACCTGGCCACTTTGTTAAGCGGAAAAGAATACCAGCGTTTTGTTCCTCGTGGACAATACATCGGTAGCGACCCGTTCAACAAATGGCTGAAACCTTCTTGCGTGATGATTTGTGAAGACAATTACAGTAATGCGCACGGTTTCCCCTGGGTATACAAAGAGCTGAAAATCGGTAAGCTTATCGGAGCTCCTGTTCCGGGCACCATGACCGCTGTATGGTGGGAACGTCAGATAGACCCGACCATCGTCTTCGGTATTCCTCAAGTAGGTTGTATGGATATGCGAGGCCAGTACATGGAAAACAAACAATTGGAGCCGGACATCAAAGTCTACAACAGTCCTGAAAAATCACTGAAAGGCGAAGATAAACAGCTTGCAGCAGCAGTAAAGGAAATGCTGAAAGAAGCCGATGCACAAAAGAAATAATTGTAACTCCTAGACAAGTCTATAAAAAAGCGGGGAAGGACAAAACACATCGTCCTCCCCGCTTTTTTATAATAACTCCAATTTTTATTCTACGGCCCGCAAACCTTCATTAATTCTCTTCAATCTCAGCAAGGCCTCAATATAGTAATAATCTGCATAGATGATAGAAGCATCTATTTCCGACTTAGCTGGCCAGTGACCGGTAGAATGTAACAAGAAAGCGACATTCGTATCCCGTGACTGATATTTATCGCTGCTCAGACTGCACAACATTTTTTCCGCAGCTTCCTTGTACTTTTCCCCTTGCCCGTTTCCATAAAAACCAGACATCTCCAGCAAAGCCGAAGCGACCACACAAGCCGCAGAAGCATCCCTAGGTGCATTCGGGATGTCAGGTGCATTAAAATCCCAGTAAGGCACATAGTCCTCTGGCAAATTCTTCAGATACACGTCCACCAACTTCTCTGCAAATTCCAGATACTTAGGATCACCGGTTTCACGGAACACCACAGTATAGCCATAAATAGCCCAGGCCTGTCCACGTGCCCACATCGACTCATCCGCATATCCCTGATGCGTGCATTTCTTGATGCAATTCCCTGTCAGTGTATCATACACAGCCACATGATACGAGGTATAATCCGGACGGAACTGGTTTTCCATCGTTTTGTCTGCATGCGATACTGCCACGTCAAACAACCGCCGGTCTCCCCCGTTGCGGGCAGCCCAGAAAAGCATCTCCAAGTTAATCATGTTGTCCATAATGGTGTTATGCCCGCCCAGCATCTCAATGTTACGAGGCCAGGACAGAATCGTACCCACTTTCGGATTATACAAAGTAGCCAGCGAGTCAGCCGTAGCAATGATTACATCCCGATAAGTCGGATTATGCGTCAGACGATACCCGTTTCCATAACTGCAAAATACGAGAAAGCCCAAATCGTGATCATACGCCGGAATCTCCGAGAATAACTTTAAGGACTCCGTGTACTTTTCTGCCAGTTCACGAATCGTATCATTTTGTGTAGCTTCATAATCATACCACAAAATACCCGGCCAGAATCCACCTGTCCATTCTTCCTTAGCCACCTTCCGGCAATTCCAGAACTTTTCACCCGACAAGATATTTCGAGGCTGCATACTATAATCCGCCTCCCCGTTCTTTTCCAGTTCAGCCAGCGCACGATGTACTTGCACGTCACAATACGCCAAGGCTTTATCCACATCCAGGTTTTCAGTCTTTTCACCGGCACAAGAAGATAAAGCCATGATTCCTATGCCATACAACAGATTTCTAATTTTCATATCTAAATTCTTTTATTTTTCCACACGAAACCAGTCTACATCCAGCCAGCCACGCTCCTTTCCATGAGGAGTTACGCTGAACATTCCCACCTTCGCACCAATCCATTTTCCCTGACGGGCTTTGAACAGCGTGCCGGCCTCCGTAAATTTCTTTCCATCCAGACTGTAGCTAAAGCGACAATATGCCCCTTTGTCCACATGTACCCTTATGTAAATCTCTCTTTCGTAATTGGGGAACAAACCTACTTCAAACTTCCGGCTGGGCTCCAATACGGCTAATGTAGAAACCTGTTCCAGATTACCCTGTTCTGCATCCTTACATACAGCCTGCTTCAGCAAGAACTTTTCTCCCTGCTTTTCCACTCCTATCCAGGAATAGTCCCAGCCCATAATGATGAGTCCCGAAAGTTGTCCGTCATCTTTTGCCGAAACCTTTAATTTAGCGGTAGCCGTAAATTCCTCTGCCGGGAATTTTTGCATCAACAGATTCGGTACTTCCCAGAAGTTCTTAAAATGCGGCGAAAGTTCATGCCCATAAATACGAGCATATCCCATATTTGTCGTAAAGCCGAACACATCCTGATAATTTGCATGCCATTCCCATTGCAGCCCCAGCTTACGAGTATCAAATTCATCACTCTCCACAGGTGTTTCTATCGGATACGTTTTATCGGTTTTAGGTTTACGATAACGGCTCACCGGGTCTCCACAACCGTCTCCGTCCTTATCAACTCCAATTACCGGCCAGTCATTTATCCATTTCATCGGATTCAGATGCAGCACACGTCCATAAGCTCCCTTATCCTGAAAATGCAAGAACCAGGATTCTCCGGCCGGAGTGTCTACCCATCCTCCCTGATGCGGTCCGTTGATGTCTGTCTTTCCTTGCGCCATCACAATCCGGGCCTCATACGGTCCGTACACATTTTTCGAACGCATCACCAGCTGCCATCCGGAAACGACTCCACCCGCCGGTGCAAACAGATAGTAGAATCCATTCCGTTTATAAAACTTAGCTCCCTCAATGGTATGATTTACTCCGTCATTTCCGTCAAACACCAGTACCGGGTCCGAAATGACTGCCGCACCTTCCTTATTCAACTCGCACACCGTCAGCACACTGTTGAATTTCGCCCGGCTTCCGGCCCATGCATGAGCCAGATACACACGCCCGTCGTCATCCCATAACGGACAAGGGTCAATCATCCCTTTTCCAGCCTTTACCAGCACGGGAGCATCCCACTCTCCATACGGGTCACGAGTCTTTACCATAAAAATGCCAAAATCCGGATCACCCCAGTATATATAGTACATTCCTTCATGAAAACGAATGGAAGGTGCCCATACGCCTTTTCCATGACGAGCTTCATTATAATATTCCACCGGTTCCACCTTCTTCAAGGCATAATTCACGATTTTCCAGTTTACTAAATCCTTTGAATGCAGGATAGGAAGTCCCGGAGTACAATTAAAACTGGACGCCGTTAAAAAATAGTCCCCTCCTACCGCACAGACATCCGGATCAGAATAATCCGCATGAAGCACTGGATTCCGGTACATACCATTCCCTTCATCAGACACCCATACCTCAGAACGATACTGTGCCATCGCAGGATGAAACAAGCTGCAAACTGACAGACTCAATATAAAAAACAATCCTTTCATTCTTCTTTCCTAATTTAAGTAACCCTCAAAAACAATCTTCTACCTAAAGAAAAATACCCAAAACTTAAAAATCCATTTATCTAAAAACTTTTCGTCTATAAATACGAATCAGGGTTCCATTCCACTTAAAAGAAGAGCCTAAAAATTTCTTAAAATGATTCTCCGTTATATTTCTTATAAGCTTTTGCTTCCTTTTCTGTCACCGGCACCAGTCTCACGGCAGCTCCTCCTCTGGGTTTCAGGGCAAACTTTATCACATCCCCAGCTCCAACCAACACATACGAACATTTCACCTGCGTCTTTGTCTTCACTTCTTCTCCCCCATCGGTATAAATAGATGCCAGATACGTCTGATTCTTGTCCAGGAAAGAACAATCCAAAGTTTCAACAGAACCGTCATTGTTGGTCAGCATTCCCACAAACCATTCTTTCCCTTTCCGGCGAGCCATGGTGATATTTTTACCCGGCATACCATCCAACACATGCGACTCATCAAATACAGTCTGCAGGTTTTCAAACCATTCAATCTCCGGTTCACCGTTGTAGAATTGAGGACGGTCATACCAGAAAATTGTCATCAACGGACTATAAAACACCAATGAAGCCGCCAGCTGATGCGCATGCGTATTCTTCAAGCGCTTGTCATAATAACAGATAGTATAATCTGCGGCCCCGTTAATCATACGCGTAAACGGAAGAATGGTACTGTGTGTAGCATCCGGAAACTCTTCGTTCCCCAGGATACCTTCCTGTGTCAGCAGATTTGGATAAGTACGGCTGAATCCCGACGGACGGAACTCATCATGAATATTCATCATCAGGTTATTCTCTGCAGCCAGACGCACCATATCGTGCAACCAGGTAGCCCAGCGGTGACTTGCATACTGCACAAATCCTGACTTCACTCCCACAATGCCCCATTTGTGCAACAGCGGGAACAATTCGCGCATCTGCTTCTGCAAAGCATGCTGGTTGACATACAACCAGATACCTACACCTTTCTTCTTTCCATACGCCACCACTTTCGGCATGTTCAGTTTTGACACCACCTTCGTGGCATCCCCATCATGTGAGGTACAGGGCATATACCACTGCCAGTCAAAAAGCATGTACGGGATGCGGTGTTCCGCACAGAAATCAATGGTCTTCAAAGCCTGGTCTGTCGTAAGCGACGTTTCGCGCATGATTTTTCCCGGCTTAATCCAGTCCGTATTCTTAATCTCACAAGGAGGATTCAAATTTTCGATAATATAATTGTGCTCCAGCAATTCACCCGGTTTGTCAGCTGCCATGATGACCTTCCACGGCGTCGCATAATAAGTAACAATATCTACCGGACTGTACATGACAGAAGTCAATGTATGCTGTTTTTCAGAAGAAGACTGAAACTTAGTCAGACACCAGTCGTCTACATCCGCATCTGTCAATGCTGCCCAAACTCCATTAGGCAATTCCAGCGTCAAGGCACGTTCCACCGGCTTCTTCAGCGCATTCACGTCCAGGTATTCAAAATGCGCCTGTGCCCATTGTTCGGCCCAAGCCTTGGTTCCTTCCGGAAAAGTATACTCCGTCAGGTCCCCCACTACCTTATGAAAAATAGCTTTCGGATGTTCCGGGAAATAATAACGAAAAGCCACCCCTTCATCGTAGGCACGCACTTCTACATTCAAACGGTAATTAGAACCGTCCTTTTTTGATAAATACAGTGTACCCCATTTGTAGTTGTCACGCACCAAGCTGCGTTCCCCATAAAGCGGTGTCCAAGTAGTGTCATGGCTGCCATAAGCTACCGAATCCACCTCCAGATTGTCCATCCAGCATGCCGGCTGAGGCAATTTACGCATCCCCAAAGCCATTTCCCAGACACGATTGTCCAGTTGCAATCCGGCCTGCGATTCCTTCACAACCTGTTTCCCATTGTAATTTACCTCATAGCAAAGCACATTGGCTCCGGAAGCCGATTTTCTCTCATAAAATTTCACCTTATGTGTACCTTCCGGAGAAGACAAATTCAATTCGATCGGTTCTGCCGCACACATTGCAGCTCCAAGAACCCATAATCCCAAAGTCAAAGACAAGTTCTTCATATTCCTTTTATATTGTTTTTTATAGAAATACGAATAACTTGTCCCGACTACTCAATCAAAATGTAAATTTCTTTGATTTTTATTTCACTTGAAACTCAAACGTATTAAAGGAATGAGCCTGCAAAGTCACATTCAGCCATTTTTCTCCCAACTTCACCGTCAGTTGCTGCGGATTATCCTGAAAGTTTCCTGCTACCACCGCGGTTTTTCCTTCCGGAGTCTGTACCACTAACACCGGCTTCTTATCCTCACCCGTCGGCTTAAACGCCAGCACCTTCGTACCAGGCATCAGGAAACGGGTGTAATGCTTCACGGCATAATATTCCGGCGTAAAGATAGCCTTAGCCTATTTGGAATCCACCCGTATCAAGGCATTCTGCTTCCATCCCCACGGACTTACTCCTTCATCCGCCAGAATCGGATTCCAGAAAGTATACTCCTCACAGCCATTTCCCAAATAATGATTCATCAGATGAAATGTATGCTCTGCGGCTTTCCAGTCGAAAGATCCCCATCCGCATTCACTTTCAGTCTGTACATAGTTATAATTCGGATATTTCGCACGCAGGCGGGTCAGTAACTGTCCTCCTTCCCACTGCAGTCCTATTCCTTGAATCGTTTCAGGCATACGCGGGTCGTCCAGCACCTTTTCTATTATTTCATAACGGTTTGTGTTGATGGTTCCGAAATACAGTTTCACGTCCGGATGCGCTTTTTTCAGTGCCGGAGCCAGATACTCTACATTGAAACGGATAATCCCCTCTGGTGTCCATGCACATCCCGGATAAGGCGTATAGCTCCACGATTCATTTTGAAACATCACCATCTTTATGGGAATATTCAGCTCTTTATACGCGGAAATAAACTTACAAAAGAAATTCGCGTACGCCGACAGGTAACGAGAGTCTTGAATAAAGAAATCCGTTTCAGCCAGTTCTGCCGGGAATACCCCTTCTGTCTTAGGTCCTTTATTTCCTTGCAAATAATAGTCCTTCGCCGGATGCATCGTATTATATTTATCACTGCGCACCGGATAATCCTGATTGATTTTCATCCAGCTGGGCGGACTCCATGGAGAAATCCAGAAGGTCATGTTCGGATTATAACGCTGAGCCGACTTAATATACGGCACAAGCGAAGTCTTATCGCGGTCTATATTGAAATGCTTCAATTCAAAATCTCCAGGTACTTCGTCGCAACTGTACCAGTTGCGTGAGAAGTCGTTCGCATTCATCGGGAAACGCCCCAACGCAAACCGCAAATCACCTTCCGGAGAAAACAGTCTTCTCAGAATATCTTCCTTCTCATTACTGGGCAGCACATTCAAGGCATCCCATCCCAACTCATTGAAGCAAGTACCCCAAGCCTTGAAAACGACTACAGAATCTCCCTTATCTACCGATAAATCAGCAGTAGTACCCTCTGCCTTCGTTTGCAATTTCACCTTGTTCTGGGTCCAGGTCTTTCCTTCACAACTACTCACCCAATCACATGTCTGTGCCTGCACGGATACCTCAAACAGTGCAAGCCCCATACAACTGAAGCAAATTTTTCTCCATTGTCTTTTCATAGCGTCAACTCTTTTTCATTTCTCAAAAGTATTCAAAAAAGAAACACCCTCTACATGCGGACCCACATAAATTCGTGCCATATCTCCCGTATGATACCATTTCGGCTTTCCCGGCATATCATCAGAGATAATCTGACCATTTATGCGAAGGTTTTCAAAACGAATGTTCCGTACCTTCCGCTGTGCATCATATCCCTCAATCACGGAAATCTCAGCCCGATTACCGGCGTACGACACATTCTTGAACACCACATTTTCAATCCCTCTTCCCGGCGCCTTGCAATATTTCTCATTGAAGAATATACGAAGATTCACCAACTGCCCCTGTCGGAAGTTCTCAATGCGTATATCTTCAAAGCGCACATTCCGTATCAGATTCTCATCGCCTGCATTAATTGCCAGACAACCTTGATAGTTCAACTGCTTTTCCTTATGGTCCAGAATATCGATATTCACGTAATTCAGATCCTCCAAAATCTCCGGTTTGTCCACATTGCCATGAATCCCGATAAAAATAGGATGTGCCACATCGGCCCATAACGTAGAATTCTGCATGGTAATGTTCGAACTTGGTCCTTCAAATCCCAATCGTGTACCATACACCGTAGTACAGTCATCCGATGTCCGGCAAAATACCCTGTCGAACAATACATTCCGGCTGGAAAACACATTCATCCCATCTCCCCAGCCAAAATAACTGATAACTTTTACATTTCGAATGGTAACACTGTCCGAGCCACCCGTAGCACATTGTGTAGCCATCAATCCTTCCACGTACACATTACGGGAATTAGCGATACGGATACCCATCTTCACGCTCGGATCAATGATGCCCCGACCCAACAATTTCACATCGTGCACATTCTCAATTAGCATCCGTCCCATCATGACGGCTCCACCAGCCACGTAAACTGTCTTACCGGAAGGAATACGAAATTCACCTCCTTCAACATGATGAATTCCGGGTCCGAAATAAATCAGGTCCGGATTCTTTTTATCTACCTCAAATGTATCCAAGGGATTGGCAAACAAATGCAGGTTGTGAAAAATATCTCCATTGACTTCCACCGAAAGATTGGCCGGTTTCTCTAATGAAAATTGAAGCGTATTCCCTTCTATCGTAAAAGGAATATCGTATGACAACGGACGTACACGAGCCGAATCGATCTTTCCTTTATTATACGTCACCGCAATCTCCACCTTTTCCGAAAAGTCAAAGGTAGCCATGGAGGCATGTTCTACATGGTGTTTCGTTCCACGCACTTCGTCCACATTCACCAAATAAGCAGGCACAGACACCCAGTTAGTTTTTTCAGCTGGACGAATTCTGACCGTAAAGTCATCGTTCAGTTCTACACCTTTGGGAACTTGCCATGACACGACCTTCCCTGCAGCAAAAATTTTACCCAAGCCACAACATAGACAACACAAAAATAAGTATCTAAATAACAAATGTCTCATTTTTTAATAAGTTAATTTTTCCCATATACAAAAATATACCCCTAACGACTATTGGGGTAAAATCTATGTAACAAGAGTTGGAAATATTGTAACAAATACGCTTTTTGATACAAAAAAGCCGCCGAAACGTTCTCTGAGGGCATTTCGGCGGCTTCCCGTCACATTATTACTTTATATTTTTACTATCGGCTATTTCTCATTTTTCGGTGTGTTGACCTTGCTGGCGAAGGAATGTTTCACGATCATACTTCCGCTGATGTATCTTCCAATATTCCTCCAGATTATCAGCTTCCTCTTTTGTCAGATGAATCACCGCTCCGTGCTTGGGCGAAGTATAGTTGGTGGTTTTCATGACTCCTTCATTGAAGTGACCCAGGTTCTTGAAATGTACAAAATCGGAGGTTTCCGCAAAACCGAAGTTATGAGGATGAATGCTGAAAATGTCATACATCAATACCCACTTGTCCTCTCCAATCCTTTTCCATACGTTGGGCGCTTCGCATGCCTTAGGTTCAAAGTCATACCAGCGGGCATCGTACACATAACCACCGTTCATCCGGTCGGATACCGCCTGCTTGATACCACCTACACCATCGTGTGCCACATAAAATAAATGATATTTATCTCCTATCTTGGTAATGTCTCCATCAATAGCAGACACGCCATCCATCGGATACTCAAACAAAATCTGTGGCGTACTTTCTATCTTATTGAAATCATCGTTCACATACACATAGTACAATTTGTTGGCCTCGCTCTTGAAACGCATGGTGTAATAAATCATCAGCTTGCCTTTCTTGTCATCGTATGTCACTTCGGGTGCCCATACACAACCAACTTCACTCAATCCGGCAGAAAGCTTGTCGAAACGGATATTTGCCCGGTTCCAGTGAATCAAATCCCAGGATTTCATCAATACAAGTCCCTGGTTATTTCCCCAGCCGTATTCCGGTCCGCGCTCCCACTCCGTTTTTCGATAACCGTCGCGCAAACCGAACACATGCAAATCGGTCATGGCCAAATAAAAGGCACCATCCGGTCCACGGAAAATATGAGGGTCACGGATACCTCGCTGCTGGGCTATCGTGTCACCGGCCAGCACAGGCTCTCCTTCATTGACTGCCGTAAAGGTGTAGCCGTCACGACTTACTGCCATATACAAACCGTGTGTTTCATCCCGATGGAAAACCATCAGATAAGCTCCCATGTCTTTTTCTTCGGGAATAGCATTCCGATAACAGAAATTACGGAAACCTGTTTTTCCTTTTCCGGCAGCAAACAGAGCCGGACGCAAAGCGTAAAATTCTTTATACACATTGTGGTTCAGACGAGCTACATCCACATTCTGAGCAAGCACCTCCCAGGACTTTCCATCTGCACTGACCGACATTTTCAGGCGGTTTCCCTGATTCAGCAGTTTCACCCGGAAGTTTTTACCTATTTTATTGGCTACCGTCAGAGGCTTTTCCTCTCCCCTGTACACCGTGAAATTCTTTCCATCGGATGACACTCCCGCGTAGGCTTCTTCATTGTAGTACAGCAGCAGGCCTCCGATGTTTCCATTTCCCAACCTCACTTCGACTTCCGTTTCATAGCATTTATCCATAGCTGTAACTAGTAGCAGACGACCGTCTGCCGGAGTGCGTCCCTTGGCCTTCACCTGCATTTCTCCTTCCGTAAATGTCAAAGCCTTGGGGGCATATTCCTTCCAGAATGTCCACTGAATGCCCAATTCCGGTTTACTGAAATCATCCGACAGTTCCATCTTCCATTCCGGTTGTCTGTTTTCGCTTAACCAGACAGCCTCCTGCTGGGTACGGCACCATCCGTCGCTGGTCCATTCTATCGGTTCAATCAAGGTAGAACGTCCCAACGTATGGTAGCCGTTGGCGTAAGCATGATATACCACCCACCAGTTACCGTTCACTTCATCTACCAGAGTGCCATGACCTTTTGACCACCAGCTTTCACTGGCACTGTAAGTATGTACAATGGGGTTATAAGGTGAGTTCTCCCACGGACCGAACACCGATTTGGAACGTGCCACCACACACATGTGGCTGGTAGCCGGTCCGGCAGTTCCTCCTTCGGCCGACATCATGTAATAATATCCGTCTTTATAAAGCAGTTTGGGAGATTCCAGGTACATATCCTTCCCTTCTGTAACCCAGTTAGCCGGATACTTCCAACCGTCGTACACCTTCCGGCTCTTTCCGGTAACTTTCAGTCCGTCATCACTCAAAGGAGTAATCCAGCCATTGTTGGTAAACAAATAACGCTTCCCGTCTTCTCCCACCACATGGCCGGGGTCAATACCTCTCACATCCAGCTTTACCGGTCTGCTCCACGGCCCGCGGATGTCATCGGCATAAATCACGTAGTTCTCACCCGTAGAAGTAGGATAATAAATGTAATAACGTCCCTGGTATTTCAACAAATCCGGAGCCATGGCAGAGCCTTCATATTCTGGTAACGCCCGGCAAACCGGTTCCCAGCGCATCAAATCCGTGGAATGCCAGATAAGAAAGCCAGGTGCATAATAAAAAGGAGAATGCGTCATGTAATAGTCCTTTCCGTCACGCAGGATGGAAGGATCCGGATAGTCTCCGGGCAAAACAGCTTGAGGGAAACGTTGCGCCTTTATCCCTACCCCAAAGAGAATAAAGCAAACAATAAACAAAAACAATTTTCTCATGGTATTCAAATTTACAATTTTCAATAAGCCAAATTTAAACAGCGCCAGTTATAATTGGAACCATAAAAGTAACAAAAAACAGAAATGAAGTAACAAAAGCATTTTTTCACGTTCTAGTATTTTATCCGTTTCTTACCTTCATCACAATAACCTGTGACACAATAAATTGGAATGATTCTTCTTTCGGCTGTATTCCTGCTTCACCTATCAACCTTCACTGTAATCGGCTGTTTTTCAATGAAAGTTTCCCAAAAAGTGAAGGATGAAGGACGAAAAAAATTTTTCTCTATATAGAAAAAGAAGAAAGCCAGGTGGTTAAATCGTCCGCTTTGACAACGATTTTACCACCTGGCCGTTCCGTTGCCTTCAAGCCGCCGGTTCTGCCGCAAAAAGACTTGTCACACATGCTCCAAAACGCCTTTGCGTTTTAACGTAAACGTCAAAGTGCTCCCCTGAGACGTTCGATATCAGAATGCTGACGGTTCCCCAATACCACCTAAGATCTTTTTTCCGCACGCCGAAGAGTTTTCTCCGGCACGCCGAAATGCGCGAGAGTGTACACCGAAACAAAAATTGTACGCCGCATCGTACCCTCCCACGCCTCTTTTATTTAAATCTCAGTTCTTTCAGGGAGGAGTGGTTTTAAATGGGAGAGTCGTAACATCCTTATTTAGCCTTTTCTTTCTTCACCAATTTCCCGTTTACCCATTCCTGCATAATCACAGATAATTTGTCTTTCTCCGCATCCATTCCGGAGAAAAAGAACCGATGTTCCCTGCCATCTTTTAAACGGACTATCAAGGAATCCGCAGAAGTCGCCTCTACAGATGCTATTTTACCCTCCGACTCATAAGGTTCCACCACGGTCAAAAAACGAGCGGACGGACCATAAGCAGTCACTCCCAATGTTTTCCTTCTTTCTGTCTCATCACCTAACGGATAGTCTCCACCGACCACAGTCCGTAAACGAACCGCATGCAGTCCGGTAAGATCAAACGTGTAAGCCGCTTCCGCATCTGTATGCAGAGGGTCTGCAGGAAGTCCCCACGCATAGTTTTCACCGTTTATATTGATACGTCCTCCAAGGTAATCCTTGCCGCAGCCAAAAGAATTTTCCATTACGTTTTCTTTCCGGCAGGCAAGCCGGGAAAGCGGAATTTCCCTTCCGTCCTCCAACAAAAGCACGGCCTCTCCCCAAAACAAAGTATAAACACCCTTGGAGCGGCTTTTAATCGAAGTGGACAAAGTTAAATTCCTGACTCCCGCAATATCCACATCCACCTTTCCGTCGCCTAAAATCCAGGAACCGAACTTTCCTTCCGCTAATGTCTTTCCATCTCCTCTCACCTGATAAGTAAGCATACGCTGGGTGCCATGCTCTTCCGGCGCACGGCCTTCAAATATGCGGCGCGAATAACAGGGATAGGCATTATATATATCCAGATACAAATCACCCGGTTCGCCGAAGATTCGTGTTCCCCGATTGTCTGCGTCTTTTCCAAAGCGGGTCAGAAAGGAAGCTTTCATCGTACCTTCTACCTGATAATGATTCACATCCGTCACCAAAGGAGCGGCACTCAACGAATCGGTACTCAACCAGGCGGTATGCCCTTTCTCTTTTTTACCTTTAGCGGCAATCCCTCTCAAGCCTTTTATCTGAAACAACAAATCAAAGCGGTGAGGAACACTGTCCACACTTTTGTCATAATCCGCCAGTACCACATACTCATCGGTCACCAGCATCAAACGACGCTGGAATATCGGTTCGGTAAATCCGCTCAACACACCAAAGGCTGGAGGATTCTTCGCATCCGGGAAGTAACGGGCTTCACGCTCTGTCTTTTCCTTGAACGACCGGGGACCTTTCATGCTGCTACGCAATCCTCCATAAGCCGGATAACTCCATGCGGCCTCCGTCTCAACGCCTCCCGCCTGAAACATTTCTCCCGTATGAAAAAAACAACGGTGACTTTCTTCCGCTTCCTGCTGCTTCAAATCCACTATCACCATATTTTTCGAGAGGCTTGTCTGCACATAAAAATTATACATATAAGGGGCATAACTGTACCACACCATTTCCGGATTATAAAAGCTGCGCCCATACCGCATCAATGAGAGCAAGCCCGTATGGTCAAAATGTCCGTGATAACCACCGTGCGTGCCATATCTCAGCACCGCCTGAATCCGTTCCCGGGGCTCTTTCTGTCCCGACCTCAACATCAACACTCCGGCATTATCGGCATAGGCTCCCTTCACAGTCTCCTGATTTCCTTCCGGCAAGTCCGGCACGCCATAAATCAAATCGCTCCGCTGAGGAGTGCGACGAATAAACTCCGCATACCGGGAATCTCTGAACGCATAGTAGGCCAGTTCAAAACTTCCCCCTCCTACTTCCCGCTCTGTGGCGTCATTCACCCCGAACATCCACCCGCGGTAATCCAGGAACGGAAGCAAGGCATCCACCATCATCTTGATGGTCACGTAAGGCTGATGAATGCCTCCCTGAATACGGAAGCTGTGTCCATGATGCAAAAGCCGACGGTCTTCCCGCTCATTTTCCCATGTCTTGTCGTATTCCGGTGTCAAGTTATAGTCCACCGGAAACTTTTCAGCCAGCAAAGAATAGCCGAAAGGCTCAAGAGCCAGAGCCACCTGAATGTATTCGCTTGCCACCCAAAGATTATAACTTACCGTACATTCATACCACCAGCCGTCTGGCATGGTATAAGTACGAAATTTGTCTATCAATCCCGATGGAGCATACAAAACCTCATCCACCAAAGCAAAATCCTGAATCACCAACGCACAAAAAAAAGCGCCGGTCAGTTGCGAAACGGCCCAATTGGCACCGCCGGGCTGCTTATAGCGAAGTTCCTGCACAATATACAGGCGGAAAGTATACTCTATCTGCTTCCGGTCACTCTCTGTCAATAAACCGGAATCTCCGATTAAATCATATGCCTGTGCCAGATGCTGAAACATGCCCCCCTCCTGCACAGATGCCTGATGACACACTTTCCGTGTCACCGGGAATCCTTTTTTATAGTCCGACACTTTCAATAAAAAATCTTTTACCTTCTGAGCATACCGTTTCTCACGTGAAAGTTGCCAGGCTATCGCACTGCTCATCAAAGCATTCTCAATTTCCGTACGAAACAGATATCGTTCCCCGTCTCCGTTCACTGCACTATCAGGAAGTTCCGGTACGACCCAACGTTCTGCGTCTGCCAGATAACGATCTTTGCGCTCGGCTGCCCATTTATACTTTTCGGCTTTCCTCCTGACCTCCTCCCATCCTTCTGCGGTATGAAGAGAGAAAGGATAGGGCATCCGGCGAAGCGTTGTGAAAGAAAGTGCCCGGGCGGCAGACGGGTTTGCAGAAGGAAGTATATATAAATTCTGGGTTTCACGGCCTCCGGCCGGAACTCCTTCCGGCACCGTTACTTTCAGTCTCAGGGTATGCATCTCCCCCGGTCGCAGATACACTTCATTGTCGGACAGTTCAGCCGTAAACGCTTCCCACCCATACCGCTTAATCGAGAAATGAATCGTCTGCGGACGCGTCTCCAGGTTTTTCACCGTCACCGGATAAACCACCGTTTCTCCAGGTTCCGCTGCCAAAGAAGCTCGTGAAGCGTGCGCATGCACACTGTTACCCTCCAATATGCGGGCCGATAACAGACGTGCTTCTTTCTGCTTTTCACCTTTTACGTCCAATGCGATTGAACGTATCCGGCGAAGTACCCCCTCCGAGGCCATCGGTGTGTCAAAAGCTTTTATCGGCACCGTCAGCACCTGCCGCTTTTTGCCCAAAGAACGGGCGGTCAGACAAACCTTGCGCACATGGGAAGGCTCTTCCAATTGCAACTCCCGCAAATCTCGTTTCCGGATGTCCGACAGATAAATATCCACCGGTAGTTCCTCCGCCGCCGGTGTCTCCAATAAAAACTCCACCGCATAACAATCTTTCAAGTCTGCCACAGATTTGTCCAAATCAATGCTGTCCAAAGAAGTGACCCATAAAGTCTGAGAAAAAAGAGAAGCAGGTATCCACGAAAGAAACCCTCCTACCATCATTATCCATTGTTTCATAGTCATCCAATTTAACAAAGATACATTTATATAATGTTGCAAAGGTAGGAGAATTCACACAAACTAATAAAACGAAAGTAACAAATCTCAACAAAAATGTCACATCCGACTGCTATATAACAAAAAACGGCTGCTTCCCCTACAAAAGGAAGCAGCCGCCACACTGTATCCGACAAAAAATCAGTCAGCCGATTTCAGTTCTGTTATTTTCAACATATAATAGGCATCACCGTTTTCCCCGTTAGCCGGCCGGTAATCCGTTTTCTGTCCTACCCCACCTACAAGCACATATTCTACATTCAACTCAGCAACTTTAGCTGCATCTTCTTCCAAATCCACAATAAAAATATTTTGCACCTGAAAAGCCTTAGTTGTTTCATTTATACATTCTGTTAGAATATAATATTTTCCGTCATTTGAAACTTTTACCTTTCGGTTAGTTATTTGAAGAAACATATCTGAAGTCACCGACATCTGTCTAGGGTCTTCATTATCACATGACACTTGTACAAGAGTCATCATACATATCATCAAGATAAATCCTATATTTTTCATAATCTCATTTTACATTAAAAATAGTTCCACATCATTACCAGCCTGGATTCTGCGCAAGATTAGGATTCAGACGAATTTGCTGTAATGGAATAGGATTCAAATAATCCTTTTGAGAAAAACGCAAATTACCAGCAAGCGTGGCTATCGAACGTCCATAGTCAGGATCAGTATTACCAGATCCTTCATATACTCCATACAATAGTGGGTACTTCTCTGGATAATAACAAGGCTCTCCAAAATAAGCAGCATCATTTGCCTTTTCTGTCTCATAGGCAGTACCTAATACATGACGGCCAAGCTTCTGCCCGGTCAGGTTGATATGTGCGATTCCCCAACGTTTCAAATCATCCATACGGAAACCTTCCCCAAAAAGTTCACATGCACGTTCACGACGGATTTCATCCAGCATGTTCATCTTCTTACAAACGGTCTTTCCCTGTGCATGATCCCAATAACCTGCATCCCATACATTCTCTATCAAAGCATTCGTCAGCGGAGCCACTCCTGCACGGGCACGAGTATGATTGATGGAAAAATTCAAGTCCTCATCCGAAATCTCTCCATTATTCAGTTCACAAGTAGCTTCCGCATAAATCAAATAAACTTCAGCCAAACGGATTAACGGGAAATCTGCAGATTCTGTATTTACAGGTCGATTAGCACCTTCTATCAAGAACTTACGACTACTATATGTTCCCATCGTACTATTGTTTCTGATAGTCGGATGAAATACAGCACAAGCGCTACTGTATACAGGATCGGTAGAGTCAAAAATCTCATTATTTTTTGGGAAAACAGGAGTAGGGTAAGGTAAAATGGCATCCACGCGCTCACGTCCTGGATTTTGAGCCGCATATGATATACGATCTGGAATGGAATTACAACAACCAATAAAACGATAATCACGATTTCTGAATTCACCTACAAATGTCTCATATCCCAAGAACTGAGGATTATTCTGTGCATCTGCCATATTACCTGTATAACTTATACGAATAGGAAGTCCGTTACGGCAAAGGAAAGACTCCCCAAACTGTGCACTCATATTAGTCACATATCCACTCAGAACCGAATGAACCAGATTTATACCACCACGAGCTAAATCATAATCATATTTCTTATAGAAAATAAACTCTTTATTAGAGCTTTTTCCTGCATTTCTGAAATTAGATATATTGCCTCCTTTGTCATCTATATTAAATAAATAATAGTAACTTAAGGTATCACACTCTTCCCATAATGCAAAAGTTCCTGTCTGTGCTTCCTCAATAACTTCCTTTGCCATCTGTTTTGCTTCTGTAAGCATATCTGTTATTGAAGGATAATTGTCCGGCTTTACAGAACCTGCTCCATCATTTTTTCCATCTCCATCCAAATCATAATTTATTGATGGTACATATTTCTCCCAAGTTCCTTCATAAAGCAATACACGAGCCAAGAATGCTTTCGCCGCTTCTTTACTAACCTTGCCTTTATCACTTTCCGGAATATCTTTTTCTTTTGGGAGCAAAGGAATAGCTAACCGCAAATCTGATGCAATAAAATCAATAACTTCATAACGGCTGTTACGGACACCAAACAAAACCGGATCACTCACATCCAGTACATGATCAACAATAGGAATTCCACCAAAATATTGCAACAAATAAAAATGTTGCCATGCACGAAAGAAATAAGCAGTACCTACAGACTGAGCAATATCTTCCTGATTACCATCATATTCATTTGCTTTTGCTAATAATATATTACAAGTACGAATATGAGAATAAGGTTTATCCCAATGCCAATCACTTTCCTGCACAGTTCCACCACCATTACTAGTTAGTCCGTTGATATCAGTATTCTGATCCACTGCACTTCCCTCAAAACCACGTCCATTCAGGTTCTTCCATCCATTCATGTTATATAAAGCATTAGCAGCTTGTTCAAAATGTTCCGGAGTCTTAAATACAATAGCCTCTGTCCCCTGTGAGAGTGGTTCTTTCTCCAAGAAATCACTACAAGAACACAATGGTAAAGCCAATGCCGAAACAATCAGAGATATTCTAAATATTGTTTTCATATTGATATTCTTATTTTATAATTAAAAAGTTACATCTACACCAAAAGTCAGCAAACGACTGAAAGGAAACGTATTATTAGAGTTTTCTCCATATTCTGGGTCATATCCATCTTTTACTTTTGTCCACTCCCATAAATCATCTCCTGAAAAATAGACACGGAGGTTACTAATTCCAGCTTTAGCTGTCCATTTTTTAGGTATGGTATAACCTATCACCAAAGACTTCAAACGAATGTAGCGGTTATTCTGAACCTGCACATCTTTTTCATTATAGTTCCATTTATTAAAATTCTGGTTACGTGAAGCGATGGTATATTCCGCATCCGGATTTTCAGGTGTCCACATCTTGCCCATGAACGTACTATTCTGCAATACATAATTAGTCGTCCACGGAGCGGCCAGATAACCACTTCTCAAAATTGTCTGCTTCCCTACTCCCTGGAAAAATGCGGCCACATCAATGCCTTTCCACTCCAGACCAGCCTTAATACCAAAAGTCAAACGAGGAGCCATGTCTCCGGCATAGTAAAGGTCAGCTGTAGTAATAGCACCGTCCCCATTCAAATCGACCACCTTTCTGGCTCCGGGACGCAGGGTTTCCGCAGAAGCTTCCTGAGGAGCCGGAATAATATTATTAGGTTTCGGACCTGTATGAGATGCATTCCAATAATACATTTCATAATAAGCATCTACTTCCTCTTGAGTTTGGAAAATTCCATCAGTTTGGTATACATACAGTGCATCTCTTGGCTTTCCAATCAAACGGTTAGAGTTTTTACCCGGATTAGGCACATTTTCATTATTTTCCAGTTCTAGCACTTTAGACCATGCATCGGAAAGTGAAGCTCCTAGATTATAAGTAACCTGACCTATCTTATCATTCCAGTTTAAAGCTATTTCCCAACCTTTAGCCTCAAATTTACCATTATTTGTTTTAGGTGCACCAGCCCCCAGAATAGAAGGATATTCCACGTTGATAAACATGCCATTGTTTCTTTTGATAAAATAATCAAATGAACCACGCAAACGATTATTCAAGAAAGCGAAATCTACTCCCACATCATGACTATTAATCGTTTCCCAAGTACGTTGGTCTGAACGAATACCGTCTATCCACAAAGAAGTATGCGATGTTGGGTTCACACCGAAAATAGTTCCCCCAGTTTTTATCAACGCATAGCGTTCATAGTTGTCGATACCTGTTACGCTACCGGTCTTACCATAGTTATAGCGCACTTTCAAATCGCTCAACCAGGTAAAATCTTTCATAAACTCTTCGGAAGAGATTCTCCAGAACCCAGACACTGAATAAAAGTTCTTCCAGCGCTGTTCCTTGGACAATTTGGAGGAACCGTCACGACGTCCTAACAATTCAATAGAATATTTGTCGTCGTATACGTAATTCACTCTTCCCAAGTAAGATACAAATCCCCATGAACTCTGCCCTCCATAAGCGCCGTTGTTGTCTCCACTTACCCACACATCCAAGTCTGTCAAATCCGACCCCGGATACATTGGCCCCTGATTACGCTTGGCACCTACTTTCTTGGAGGTTTCCTGCTCTGCCGTCATACCCAACATAGCAGACACACTGTGTTTTTCCTTGAATATTCTGTCATAATTAATAAAGCCCCCCAGCGTGATGTTTTCCCATTTCTCCATGATTTCTTCCAGTGAACCCGGTCCTTGCTTATTCCCGGTTTCCGTACCTACCCAATCATAATACTGTACCTTATTATACACTTTCTGCTGATCACGCCGCACCAGTTTGTAGTTTCCGGTACCCGACAAGGTAAGCCCTTCCAGTCCCCATTTGGAAAAATCCAGCGTAGCCTTGAGTCCCCCTCGGAAAGTAGTTAAGGAGTTCTTATTCTGTCCTCCCTGCGTCAAGCCTCCCACTGGGTTACGGCTTCCACTGAACGTATCATATACGTCTCCGTTCTCATTCCAGATTGGCCAAAACCATGGGTCAAAATAACCTGCCCCCACATCGGTCGACGGATTGACAATATCCCGCTTTTCATACGCCATATTGGTTTCAAACTTCAGGAAGTCCAATGCCTGATAATCGGCATTCAAGCGGGCACTGTATTTCTTCTCCCCATCTTCGGCCACCTTCAACTGAGAATTGTTCTCCGCATAGCCCAAAGAGGCCCGGTAGCTGAACTTGTCATCAGCCCCCGAAATGCTGATGTTATGTTTATGGGAAGTGGCCTGTCCGTACAGATAGTCCTGCATATATGTATTCGGATCCCAACGCTCCACTTTAGTACCGTTACGCAATGTCAGAATTTGACCGGAACGAAGCGCATTAAACAATTTATACCCTCTATAAATAGTAGGAGCTCCCGTTTCCGGATCAATATCAGATTCATCCAATGTCGGCCCACCAAAAGAATTAAATATCCACCAATCCATGTTCTGATAAATATCTCGTGGATCAGTTAGGTTAGGTCTGACGGCACGTGCATCATTATACTGCGCCTCAAAAAACATATCAAGCCACTCTGCATTTGTAGTAATAGGCGGCTGAATACCATCTATTGTACGGCTGATAGAACCATTGTATGTAATCTGCGCTTTACCCTTCTTTCCACGTTTAGTAGTTACCAATACCACACCAGAAGCAGAACGAGCTCCATAAATAGCAGCAGAAGCATCTTTCAGCACGGAGATATTCTCAATATCACCGGCATCCATTGCATTCAGTTCATCCAAAGATCCGGACATACCATCAATGATAATCAATGGGGAAGAGTTTCCGTTCACTGAAATATCTCCACGAATTTTCATGGCTGCACCTTCGCTACCCGGGCGGGTTGAAGAACGCGTGATGGTCAGTCCCGGAATCTCACCTTGCAAGGCTACTGTGGCATTCGCAATACCTTTGTTCTTGAAAGCCTCTTCTCCCTTAATTTGAGAAATAGCACTTGTAAGAGAAGCCTTTTTTTGTACTCCATATCCTGTTACCACAACTTCATCCAATACTTCAGAGTCCTCAGACAACCGTATTAACAAATTACTTTTCCCTGAAATGGAAACTTCCTGAGTTTGGTAACCAATATAAGAAACGACCAATTTTCCTGAGGCATTTCGCAATTCAAAATTACCATCTACATCAGTGATTACTCCATTTGAGGTCCCTTTTACAACAACGTTTGCCCCAATAATAGGTTCTCCATTCTGGTCAATCACCTTTCCACTAATTGTTCTGCCTTGCTGTAACACGGTCTGTACACTTTCTACAGCTAACATCGTTTCTGGAACAGAGACCAATAACGATAAACAGAATGCTGTGACAAATATATTTTCTTTTCTCATAATGTAACACTTAACTTTATATTATTCTGCACCATATACATTAAATTCAGAAACCATAGCTTGATCTCCTGCCCCTTTATGTTCTTCTCCAAAATAAACTTTAATATATCGGCATACAGGGTTCTGTGACAAACGGAAAGTCTGAGGAGCATCCGAATTAATATCGAATGAATAACTTCCCTGATCAGTCCAATTCCAATTATCTGGATTTGAAGGATCTGTAGCATCAGCCGAAGCGCAAGTATAAAAATGCTGTCCTATCTGTCCTTTGTTATTACCCTGTCTTCTGGTAATTTCTACACTACTTACCGTAATATCTTTCCCCATATCTACAATAAACCAATGTGGATATTTATAAGTAGTTTTCCATGAGGCATGCCAGAAAGTTGATAAATCACCATCTAACATTGCAATAACACGTCCATGAGGTGATACACCTCCTCCTTCACCAATTGTCTCCTGAGAACTATATCCGATGGTAGGATCATTTGAATTATCTACATATCCAGGGAAAGTCCATTCGCTGCGATCCAATTTAACCACAGCCTTTGGTGTTATATTGAACTCTACAGGTTCAGAACTGTTCTCAGCTTCATCCTGCCCAATTACATTCACCACACATTCTTCTCCTGACAGCACCATATTATCACCATAGGACAGAGCTACAAACTGACTACCCTCTCCCTTTCCTTTCACATTTACAATAGTCTTTCCTGATTTACTATTATCTGCCACAGCATAATAATCTAGTACAATATTTACAGGCACATTGTATGCATTATTCCAACTAACCACAATACCGCCTAAATCAGGAGTCAATCGAACAGTCTGCACAAGTTCCTGAAAAGCCGGAGCATTAGGTGAAACAGAAACTTCTACAGCTTCTCCATGATAACCTCTTACCGTACAAGTATACAATGAAAATGTTTTTGCATCCATTGTAGCAAATCCCCGAATTGTATCTTCTACGACGTTATCGACAGCTCTTTCCTTAGAAATCAAATGGTACTGCATAACCCCTTTTTCATCCAGATATTCAACCTTTGTGTACATAAAACTAGGATTACTCAGCGTATCCGGATTTACCCACGATAAATAAACTTCCCCCGGACCTGAAGAATATTTCACATTCGTCACTTGCTGGGGAGGTGTATCATCTATTGTAATACGTCCTTTCGCTTCATCCTTGCATGATGCAAGCACACAAGACAAACAAACCATAGCAATCGGTAATGCATGCAGTTTGTTTACACTAAAAAACTCATTCTTCATACAATTAAATTTAAATTAACCTAAATACATTGTTTAATATATTCTCGTACAACTTTACGTCCTTTTAATAAATACCCTTCAACAGTACGCTTAGGGATATCCAAATCAATCGCTATTTCCAATGCAGACTTTTCATCAAAGCGCGATTTATAATAAACGGCTCGAGTTTTAAAAGGTAGCTGTTGAAGCACAAATAACTCTTGACGGCAAATATCCTTTACTATTATCTGGCTTTCCGTATCTACAACTGAAACAGAAAGTCTCTCCTGCATACAAGCCATTACCTCCTGTTTCTTATAATGCCGGCGAAGATAATCCGTTACCAGATTGCGGACTATAGTATATAAAAAAGAACGAACAGTTTCAGGTCTAAGCATAGAACGGTATTCCAATAAACGTAAAAAGGCATCTTGAACCAAATCTTCTGCTTCCGGGCAACCGTTCAATTTACCAGTAATATAACGGAGAACTAATGGTCGATAAGTTACATAAACTTCAGTCAGAAACTGAACCGTAATATGTGTTGAAGTGTCTTTCATTTTTATAGTTTGTTTTTCTGTATACAAAAGTATACTCCTATATTCAAAGTGAATAAAAAGGAGGTAACAAGAATTAAAAATCCTGTAACAACTATCTATTTTAAATAAGAAAAAGCCGCAGGAATACCCTCTACAGGCATTTCTATCATTTTTTCATTCCTATTTTATCGTTACATTTTCAACAAACTCATTTATTAGAAAATCTTTGGTGCTTTCTACCTTTTCTCCATTGATAACAATATTATCAAATGTTACATTTTTTACTCTCCTGCCATTATCATAACCAAAAATCACCGACTTATTCTCTCCTATTCCCTGATAAGTTATGTTACGAAAAGTAATTCCATCAATTCCCCTTCCCGGTGCCTTATCGTATTTAGGATTAAAATGGACTCTTATATTAAAAATCATACCTTCCTGAATACTCTCTATACGAATATCCTCAAATAGAATATTTCGTGCCATGTTTTTATCCCCACATACTACAGCCATACACCCCTGATAAGGATAATCATCCTCATCTTGTTCCAATATATCGATATCACGGAATGTAAGATTTTCAATATTTTCCCCCACTTCTGCTTCTGGATTTCCATGCCCGCCTATATTGATAGGATGAGCCACATCTGCCCAAAGCACTGCCTTCCGCACATTCACATGATTTGTTCCACCCCACCAGTTCCAACGGTGGTTATACAGCGCCAGACAATCATCACTATTTCTCATGAAAATATTTTCTATATCCAACTGCTGACAACTCATTACATCGATACCATCCGACCATCTTTTACAACTAAAGGACTTAAAATTCTTCACAGTTATATTCTCAGATCCACCTCCGAATATTGAATAATGATCTGGATTCAATACCGTAATTCCATCAATATACACATTCTTAGAATCTGTTATTTCTATACCTCTGATACTATGATAAATAATACCACGGCCTATAATCCTGACATTCTCGGCATGGTCAACAAGCAGCTTAGCTTCTATCACTGCACCCGGTGCTAAATAAACTGTTGTGTTACTCGGTATACGTATTTGGTTATTAGGAAGGTCTGCCGGTTTATGAGTTCCTGGTCCAAAATACATTATATCTTTCTCGCTTTGAGCATATACTTCCTCCTGAACAGGGTTAGCAAACAGATGAAGGTTATGCAAACGATCTCCATTAAATTCCACAGAAAGATATTGAGGCTTGTCTAAAGTGAACAAAATACAATTTTCTATCAACTTATACTCTATTCCTTTTGCCTTGGGCCTGATATCTACAGAGTGAATCATTCCATTATTCTTTTTTATCATGACTTCTACAGGTTCACCCATATCAAACTGTACCATCGAGGCATCCTGCACCTTATCCATATCTACTTGAACCTTATACTCAAAAGTCTCTTTCCATTCCCCACCTTTCGTTCGCACTCTTACAGTAAAATCATCATTATGAGGAATACCTGTCCGAAGATCTTCCGGATAAGTATACAACTGAGCATTGACTATTAAAAAGGAAAATAACAAACCTAACGAAAAAATTATTTTCTTACATTCCATAACATTTAATGACCAAACGATTTAACATGCTACAAATGTAGGAAAGACTAAAAATGAAGCTAATAACAGAGGTAACGTAAAATAGAAATAATGTAACAACTCTCACATAAAAAAAACGCAAGTGCGTTTCAACTCAAACGTCCTTGCGTTTTGATCAAAACGTACTTGCGTTTGAACCTAAACGCACTTACGTTTTTGGAAGCCTTATTTTTCATCTGTTTTACCAGACTCATCTGTCTCGGAATACTGCGTAGGCAATACGCCGAACTGCTCCTTAAAGCACTTGGTAAAATAGCTGGAAGAGCTGAATCCTACCCGGTCGGCCACTTCCGACACGTTCAATTTTCCGTCCTGAAGAAGCTGCGCAGCCCGCTTCAAACGAATGGTACGGATAAATTCCGTTGGAGTCTGTCCGGTAATAGCCTGCAACTTACGATAAAGATTCATGCGGCTCATTCCCATATCGGCACTGAGCTGTTCTACATTATATTCCGAATTATCAATATGTTCTTCTATCAATTTCAGAGCCTTCTGAAGCAACTGCTCATCAATTGAAGTAATTGTTATGCGACTGGGATTGACACGCAGCGTCTTGCGGAATTCTTTCTTCCGGCCCTCCTGCTGCTCGATAAGCTGCTTGATACGCACCAGTAGCACATCAAAGCTGAAAGGTTTGGATATATAGGAATCTGCCCCAACCGCATAACCGCTGATTTTTGCCTCGTCTCCACTGCGGGCTGTCAACAGGATAACCGGGATATGCGATGTCTGTACGTTGTGCTTGATACGGCGGCACAGCTCCAGCCCGTCCACTTTCGGCATCATTATATCACTGATAATCAAGTCCGGATTCTGTTCGACTGCAAGTTTCTCTCCTTCTTCTCCGTCTGGTGCATCAATTACCTGATACGTTTCTGAAAGCTGCTCCTTGAGGAAATGACGGAAATCCTGATTATCTTCCACTATCAAAAGTTTTTTCCGGTCATCGGAAGTATCCGAAGCTAAAGTTGTTTCTTCTGACATCTTCAAATCCATCGGAATTCGTACAATAAAGGACGTTCCTTTTCCCAGCTGACTTTCTACACGAATCGTTCCCTCATGTAACTCTACATATTCCTTCACCAAATGCAACCCAATTCCACTTCCAACCTTGCTGTCGTCCGGATGCTGTACTTGATAAAAGCGCTCAAAAATATGCTTCAATGCCTCATCTGATATGCCAATTCCTGTATCTGAAACTGTTATATTGGCAAAAGAATGCCCTTCAACTTCCTCTGCTGACAAAGAAAGCACTACACGCCCTCCTTCCGGCGTAAACTTGAATGCATTCGAAAGCAGATTATTGAGAATGCGATGCAACTTTTCATGGTCAAAATTCATATACCAATGAGCATCTGAAAGCTCCAGACGAAAATCCAGCTGCTTTTCCTTGGCAAAGGGTTGAAAATTAGCATACAATGCTGACACAAACTCTTCCAAATCGCCCGCGGTAAGATGCAGTTTTTCCATTTTCATCTCCATCTTACGAAAATCGAGCAACTGATTGACAAGGGTATATAGCTCTTGTGCATTCTTATAGACCGTATCAAGCTGACGAAGTACCTGCTCATCGGTCACCTTTTTCCGAAGCACTTCCAATGGGGTAAGTATCAAAGTGAGCGGAGTTCGAAGTTCATGACTAATGTTGGTAAAGAAGCGGAACTTCAACTGATTCAGCTCCTCCTTTTGCTGGGCTGCCTGCTGTTCTTTCAATCGAATCAGTTTCTGATTATTTTTCCGATACACATACCTCACTCCTAGAATGACTACCCCTATCAGGCATAAAAAGTAAAGTACAAAAGCCCAACCCGTAGCCCAAAATGGCGGAAGAATTGTCACTTGAAAAATGGATTCCGGACTCCACACATGATCGTTTCCGGCACTCATTACACGAAACGTATATTCACCGGGTAACAAATTATTATATACTACACTTCCTTGTCCTTTATTAGACGTTATCTCATTCCACTTTTTGTCAGCTCCCTCCAAACGATAACGGAAATAAGTCTGCGAAGGGTTTACAAAATTCAAACTGGAAAAGTCAAAGGTCAGGAAATTTTCATCATAATTCAGTGTTACCGACCGTACCTTGTCAATTGACTGAGTAAACAAAACCCTTCCATGATATTCTTCTCCACACGAAACCGATTCGTTGAACAAACGGAATCCGGTAAACAAAGGAGAAATAACACAAGGAGTAAACACCACATTTTCAGGAGAAAACAAATAAAATCCATCCATCCTTCCAAAACAAAGTTCTCCTTTTCGGGTCCGCATGGAACAAAACTCATACAAGTCATCCCATTCACGACTGTGATTCCGGTCCAAACAAACTACTGTATATTCATTCTGTCCACCTTCTTTTGCTACACTTACCTTATATAATGCATTGATTGTGGTAATCCAGACCTCATTATTATAATCTTCCTGCATGGCCTGAATAGTCAGATTTTCAAACCCATGTTCTTCCCCCAACACATCAATCTTCCGGTCTGGAGAAAGTACCTTTATTCCATACTGGGTTCCCATCCATAATAATCCACGGCTATCGTTCAGCATACAATTATATTTCTCGCCTGCTAAAACCTGAAACGGGTCTTTACCTTTTGCATGTCCGGGAATGTAAAGACTATCTTTCTTTATGTCATAAAAATAAATTCCATTGTCTGCTCCTACCACCAAGCGCCCGGAAGCATCAAAAGACATCGTATTGGCTATCTTAAATCGAGACAATTCGGGGTATTTGTCAACCAGCAGATCCAACTTGCCTGACCGAATATCAAACCTCCCAACTCCACCGTTTACACTCACCCACAGATTACCCTCTATGTCTTCGGTCAGCGTACGAATATTATTCAAGTCCATCCCTTCACGAACAGGGAATAGATAATGTGAAATTTTACCTTTATCTATACAATAAAGTCCGTCCATATAAGTACCAAACCACATTCTTCCTTTCAAGTCCTTATAGGCAGTTCGAAACAATCCGCTGCTCAACTCCTTAAACGGACAACTTACCGATGTCCGGTCGGCCGACAAACGATAAAGTCCTGCAGATGTACCTAAAAAGATAGAAGAATCATCGGCTTCCAACATACATAACACATCATCACTACCCCAATCGCCTGCAATATTCTTTTTATTGTATAAAGTAAAGTTACTCATGCTGGAATGGTAATAGGCTAATCCTCTGTTAAACAAACCAGCCCATACGGTTCCGCTCTTTTTATCTACATAAATACTATGTACGTTCGTATACCCTCTTCCTCCTAAGGTAGCGTGAAAGGGGGCAGCCGAAAAAAACGAGAAATTATATTTATCTATTAGGAATATACCACGACTAGATGTCCCAACCCAGGCATTACCCGACTTTTCTACATCACATGAAGTAATTTCCCCAAAAGGAGAAGGAAGCTCTATTTCTTTCCAGGCATGGATGGCATTCATATAAAAAATAACCCCTTCATTCCACGCAATCCAGAAGTCACCGCTGTCCAGTATCCGGATTACTACCTGCAGGTCGGCCTTCAAACGATTCTGCAGGAAAGTTTCCTGTCGGATAAATTTCTTCTGATTCCGGTCATAGGCACGCAGCAAGCCATTTTCATGCAGTATCCAGCTCACACTACCATATGACTCCACTGCCATCAGCGTACCATTTCCATTCAGGAAATGCCGGTCTCCTCCTATGGTCTGCAACTGATGGTTCTTTGTATCATAAAGGAGCACACGCTGAGAAGCCGTCACCAGCCAGACATGAAGATTGGAATCAATGAACACATTTGAAATCTTTTCTTTTACGCCCCATCCGGCTAAAAGCGTATCCGGCTGAATAAATTCGCCCTTATCCAAATCAAAGATTTTCAAGTTTCCTTTTTCTTTCAGCCAAATTCTTCCGTCGGCATCCAGATACTGAAGAGGAATGACTGATTCCTGGTCAATACCATATACCGGGGCTTTCCACAACGGATAGTTGGTGAAATTCTTCCCGTCGTAAAAACTCAATAAGGAAGTCGTACGTACTCCCAAACGCCCGTCGGGAAGCCCGAATACATTTTTCACATAATTGTCGGGAAGTCCGTCACGAATACCGATATGGCGGAACGGGAAAGAAGCGGCTGCCTGCATCCCCAGACACAGGAAAACATATAGTACGGTTAAAATCAGTCTTTTCATATCTTCAAGCTTCAATAATTACAAATGTATAAAGCTATATACGAACCAGAAAAGATTTTTACGTGAGATTTCTGCATTTTTCTGCAAAAAAATAACCGTCGCCCGATTTTCTGCTTCGGACGACGGTGTGTTATACGCTGTTACAGACGGCATGAATCAATAGCTGTGCTCGTCTTCTTTGATTTCTTCCATGGTCAGTGGCTTACGGTCGATAGCACGCCATGCATAAATAATGTAGGCCAGTACAAAAGGAACTAAAATAGATACATAAGCCATGGTTTTCAGGGTAAACTGGCTGGAGCAGCTGTTGGCGATGGTCAGCGAACTCTGTAAATCGGCTGTAGAAGGATAATAAGCAGTATGATTATAACCTACCACCAACAGCAAGGCCAGTACCGTCAGTACTGTACCCACACCGGCAAACCAGATACCGCGGGTATAGGTCTTACAGAAAATGCTTTTTCCCAAGCCATACAACACCCCGACTACGCCTAACAGGAACAGCACCAGCAGATAAGGCATCGCTATAAAGTTATGGAAATACTTGAAAGCTTCCATCACAATCTGCCCCGTTTCCGGATTTACTGCAAACCCGTCTTTCAGTAAAGTGCGAATCACAAATGCCAGGAAGAATACAAGGAAGGGCACCGCATCGGCTATCAGTTGACGGCGGAAACGGGCATTCAACGCCTCATGACGGATATTATTAATGAAGTAGAGGTTTCCCAGCAAGCGGGCAAGGAAGAGCACCGCAAATCCTAAAATGAGATTCCACGGGTCAGCAAACGCATCCAGCCCATGCCATCCGTTACCCCAATGGCTGATGACCGGCATCATTTCATCGGTAAGGTTTCCTTTGCTCACCACAAAGTTGGATCCGTTGAAGAAGGTAGCGACAGCCGCTCCCAACAATAGCGGCCCCACAATGCCATTCAGCACCAGGAAGAACTGATAGGTACGCTTGCCCAACCAGTTGCCGAGTTTCGACTGAAATTCGTAGGACACAGCCTGAAGCACAAAACTGAAGAGAATAATCATCCACAACCAGTAAGCTCCTCCAAAGCTGGTGCTATAAAACAAAGGGAAAGAAGCAAAGAAGGCTCCTCCGAAAGTGACCAGGGTGGTAAAGGTAAATTCCCATTTACGCCCGGTGGAATTGACCAGCAACGTACGTTCTTCTTCTGTACGTCCCAAACAATAGAGCAAAGAGTTTCCTCCCTGCACGAACAGCAAAAAGACCAGCAAGGCTCCTAATAAGGAAACCAGGAACCACCAGTAATGCTGCAAGAATATATAAGTTGAATCCATATTTTTCGGTTTTAAAATGATGTATCGGTTAGTTTATTTTTCTTCCGGACCTTTACGGATGGCTTTTACCATGATACCGATTTCGGCAATAAGCAACACGGTAAACATGATAAGGAAAATGAAGAAAGTGGTTTGCACGGAGCCTGTTTCCAGTTTTGACACCGCCGCATTGACCGGCAGCAAATCCTGAATTGTCCAGGGCTGACGTCCCATCTCGGCCACAATCCATCCAGCCTGACTTGCAATGTAAGCCAACGGAATGCTCCATAAGGAAATCCAGTGCAACCAGTTAAGTTCAGCCAGCCGCTTTTTCCACACGAGGAATAAAATAACCAGGAAGAACAGTATGAAATACATACCTAACCCTACCATCACACGGAAAGACCAGAAGAGCAGACCTACATGAGGTACAAGGTCTTCTTTATCCTGAATGTATCCGTAGCCGAAATAAGGCATGTATTCCTTCAGGGCACTGCGTGCAATCTGCATGGAAGCCTCATCGCCTTCTTCTTTTGCCCGACGGAAATCGGCCAGTGCAGTAATGGCTTTCTTGCCGTTCACCATCTTTTCATCTGCCGAAAGAGCCGTTGAACCATCGGGTAATGTATAGCCTCCTTCCAGCAGGTTGTTGATGCCCGGCACATATCCTGCCGTGCTATGCGTAGCAAGGAAAGAAAGCATTTCAGGTATCTTGATGGAACCTACCACCGTCAGAGGTTCATGCGTGCCTCCTTCATAAAGCGCTTCCATAGCGGCCAATTTCATAGGTTGTACCTGAGCCACCTGATACGCGGACTTATCGCCTGTACCGGCTGTTACCAGGGCAGCAAACAATCCGACTGCTGCTGCCACCTTCATGCTGGCAAGTGCAAATTCTTTTTCACGTTTACGAATCAGATACCAGGCACTGACTCCGATGACGAAAGCGGCTCCGAGCATCCAGCTACTTAATACAGTATGGAAAAATTTCACCACTGCCACTGGCGAGAAGGCCACTGCCATGAAATCAACCATTTCGTTGCGCATGGTTTCCGGATTAAACTCCATCCCCACCGGGTACTGCATCCAGGAATTAGCCACCAGAATCCACCAGGCAGAAATCGTGGCTCCCAAACCGGTAAGCCAGGTAGAAGCCAGATGAAAACCTTTGCTCACCTTGTGCCATCCAAAGAACATGACAGCCACGAAAGTGGCTTCCATGAAGAAAGCTAAAATGCCTTCTATGGCCAGCGGAGCACCGAATATGTCACCCACGAACCAGGAATAGTTACTCCAGTTCGTGCCAAACTGAAACTCCAGAATCAAACCGGTTGCCACTCCAATGGCAAAGTTTATTCCAAACAGTTTCATCCAAAACTTTGCCGTACGCTTCCAGAATTCATTTCCTGTACGTACATACAATGTCTCCATTGTAGCCATAATCACAGCCAACCCTAAAGTCAGCGGTACAAACAGCCAATGGTAAATGGCGGTCAAGGCAAACTGTGCCCTCGACCAGTCAATCATTGAAGTGTCGATTGTTTCAAGCATAAGAAATTACTTTATCAGTTACTAATATAAATAAGGTATAATTATTCTGCCATCCGGTTTGTCAACTCCAGTCCCACATAGTCCTGCTTCTCGGCCTCCGTCTTTCCTTTCAGGAAGGAAGGGAAGAAAAACAGTTTCAGCACAAAAAACATGACAAAAAGCTTTATCAGGATAATCGCCCAAAGGACACGCCCCCAGGTCATCTCCCGAAAACCATCACGATAAAAATAAAAAACACGAATGAGATTCTTTTTAATCATAATCTATTTTTATAATGATTACAAAGTAAGTACTTTATCGGGAAAAAACAAGGGTTTATCGAGATATTCTGTGGGTAAATCTATCTATTTTGCCTCTTTTTTTATTATGAAATACATTTGCAATGTAAAAATTAAACGAAATATGAAAAAAAGAGAACTCATTTTCTTCGCCGCGCTCGCGACTTTCCTGTCGGCAAATGCACAGGAAAAACAAACCTGGTCGCTTGAAGATTGCATAAACTATGCGCTGGAGAAAAATATCCAGTTACAGCAGAACAAGATTTCCTTACAGGAAAGCGAAGTGGATGTAAAGACAGCAAAGGCTGCACTCTTTCCAAGCCTCTCGTTCAACACCGGACACAACATTGTGAACCGTCCTTATCAGGAAAACAGCGCCACTGTCAGTGGAACTGAAATCATCAGCAGTAACAATAAAACTACCTATAACGGCAGCTACAGTTTGTCTGCACAATGGACACTATGGAACGGCGGACAGCGCCTGAACAACATCAAACAGCAAAAGAAGAATCAGGAAATAGCGGAACTGACCGTAGCCGAAACGGAAAACACGCTCAAGGAAGAGATTACCAAACTTTTCCTGCAGATTCTGTATGCAGATGAATCGGTAAACATTAATAAAGGTACGCTGGAAGTAAGTAAAGCTACCTATGAACGCGCGAAAGAACTTTTTAATCAGGGTAGTATTTCGAAAGCAGATTTGGCCCAACTGGAAGCACAAGTCGGTAATGACCAGTACCAGCTGGTAACCTCCGAAAGCTCACTGAGAAACTATAAACTTCAACTGAAGCAAATGCTGGAACTGGACGGAAACATGGAAATGGAGCTGGAACTTCCGGTACTTGACGATGAAAAAGTGATGCAGCTGCTCCCCAATCAAGACGAGGTTTACCAAACGGCACTGGCCAACCGTCCGGAAATACAAAGCAGCAAACTGAGTATTGACAATTCCAAGTTGGCTATTTCTGCGGCTAAAAGCGGGTATTATCCAAGTATCAGCCTATCGGCATCTACTTCCAGCATGACCAACAATGCAAGCCAGAACAACTGGGCACAACAGATGAAATACGGATGGAACAACATGATTGGTCTGACAGTAAGTGTACCTATCTTTAATAACCGACAGACCAAAAGTGCGGTAGAAAAAGCTCAGTTCCAATACAACTCTTCACTGCTGAACTTGCAGGACAAGCAAAAAGGGCTTTACACCGAGATTGAAACACTCTGGCTGGATGCGCTCAATGCACAGCAACAATATGCAGCAGCTGAAGTGAAACTGAAAAGCAGCCAGACCAGTTTTGATATGGTCAATGAACAGTTCAGACTGGGTATGAAAAATACGGTTGAACTGCTGACCGAGAAAAATAACTTGCTCAGTGCACAGCAACAACGGGTTCAGGCTAAGTATATGGCTATTTTGAATCGTACATTACTCGATTTTTATGCAGGAAAAGACATTGAATTATAATCACCAAACAATATGAACAAGAAAAAAATAATTTTGGCAGCCGGTGTCGTACTCGTGCTGGCTGTAGCAGGATTCTGGATTTTCGGAAAGAAGAATGCACAGGGCAAGGTAGACTTCGTGACTGAAAAAGTTACACGAGGAAATATCAGCAATTCCATTACAGCTACAGGAACCATCGAACCGGTCACTGAAGTAGAGGTCGGTACTCAGGTTTCAGGTATCATTGACAAAATATATATTGACTATAACTCTGTAGTAAAGCAGGGTGAAGTGATAGCCGAGATGGATAAGGTAACGCTGCTCAGCGATTTACAATCAGCGCAAGCTACATACAACGGCGCAAAGGCCGAATACGACTACCAGAAGAAACTATACACGAGAAACAAAGCACTACACGAGAAACAGCTGATCAGCGAAACAGACTACGAACAAAGTGTGTACGACTATGAACGTGCTAAAAGTACATACGAACAGACGCAAGCAGCCTTAGCCAAAGCGGAACGGAATCTTTCATACGCCACGATCACTTCTCCGATTAATGGTATCGTAACGAGCAAGGACGTGGAAGAAGGACAGACCGTGGCTTCCGGTTTTGAAACTCCGACACTGTTCACCATTGCGGCCGACTTGACAAAGATGCAGGTAGTAGCCGATGTGGATGAAGCTGACATTGCCGGAATAAAAGACAGTGCCCGAGTAACCTTTACCGTAGATGCCTATCCTGATGACATATTCGAAGGAAAGGTATACCAAATTCGCTTGGGTAGTGTAAACAGCAGCAGTTCAAGCAGTACCAGCACAAGCAGCGAAACAGTTGTCACTTACGAAGTGGTAATTACTGCCGACAACCCGGATTTGAAACTGAAACCCCGGCTGACTGCCAACGTGACCATCTACACCGACACCCGTGACAACGTGATAACGGTACCCAACAAGGCACTGCGTTTTACACCGGAAAAACAGTTGGTGGGCAACAAGACTATTACAGACTGCGAAGGTACACACAAGGTATGGACTATGGACGCCAACGGATTCACGGCACATCCTGTAAAAATCGGTCTGAGCGACGGAAGTCATACTGAAATTCTGGAAGGACTGAACGAAGGTACTCCTATCGTAACAGAAACCGTACTGAAAGGCTTCGAAAACAATGCTGATGAAATGGCTGGCAGTGAAAGAAGCCCGTTCATGCCAGGCCCTCCGGGAGGTGACAAGAAAAAACAGAAATAAGGAGATACTCTTATGAAAAAGACTGTCATAGAATTGCAAAATATCAAACGGAATTTCCAGGTGGGAGACGAAACAGTCCATGCCTTGCGCGGAGTTTCATTCAGCATACAGGAAGGAGAATTCGTCACCATCATGGGAACATCCGGTTCAGGAAAATCTACTTTACTGAACACCTTGGGATGCCTGGATACACCCACCAGCGGAGAGTATCTGCTCGACGGAGTATCCGTACGCACCATGAGCAAGCCGCAAAGGGCAGTATTGCGTAACCGGAAAATCGGATTTGTATTCCAGAACTACAACCTGCTGCCGAAAACTACAGCCGTAGAAAATGTGGAACTTCCTCTGATGTACAACAGCTCAGTCAGTGCAGCCGAACGTCGTCGGCGTGCCATTGAGGCCTTAACAGCTGTAGGGCTGGCTGACCGCTTGGAACATAAATCCAACCAGATGTCAGGAGGACAGATGCAGCGTGTGGCCATCGCCCGCGCACTGGTCAACAATCCGGCGGTAATCCTGGCAGACGAGGCTACTGGTAACCTGGATACACGTACTTCATTTGAGATTCTGGTTCTTTTCCAGAAACTGCACCAGGAAGGACGTACCATTATCTTCGTGACACACAACCCGGAACTGTCACAATACAGCAGCCGGAATATCCGCCTGCGTGACGGACATGTCATTGAAGACGTGACCAACCCTCATATTCTGTCAGCAGCAGAAGCATTAGCTGCCCTGCCGAAAAATGACGACGATTGACGTGACTAATTAAGAAATGACTTATGAACGGAACAAACCTTTTTAAAATAGCTTTCAGAGCTTTGGCCAACAACAAGCTCCGTGCGTTCCTGACCATGTTGGGAATCATCATCGGTGTGGCCTCTGTCATTGCCATGCTGGCCATCGGACAAGGCTCTAAACGAAGCATCCAGAAGCAGATTTCTGAAATGGGCTCCAACATGATTATGATTCATCCGGGAGCTGAAATGAGAGGTGGAGTCCGGCAGGACCCTTCGAGCATGCAGACACTGAAACTGGAGAATTATGAAACACTGCGCGATGAGTGTATGTACTTGTCAGCCATCAGTCCGAATGTCTCTGCCTCCGGACAGTTGATTTCGGGCTCCAACAACTACCCTTCTTCTGTCAGCGGAGTCAGCATCGGCTACCTTACGATTCGCCAGCTCACCGTAGAACAAGGTGAGATGTTCACTGAAGAGGATATACGTACAGCTGCCAAAGTCTGTGTCATCGGTAAAACAATTGTAGACAACCTGTTCCCCGACGGTCAGGACCCGATTGGAAAGATTATCCGCTGTAACCAGGTGCCTTTGCGGGTAGTGGGCGTGCTGAAATCCAAAGGATACAACTCTATGGGCATGGACCAGGACGATGTGGTATTGTCTCCTTACACCACCGTAATGAAACGTTTGCTGGCACAAACTTACCTGAGCGGTATTTTTGCCTCTGCCTTGACGGAAGACATGACGGAAGAAGCCGTAGATGAAATCACAAACATTTTACGACGTGAGCATAAACTGAAGGAAGCAGACGACGATGATTTCACCATACGTACACAGCAGGAACTTAGTTCCATGCTGAACACCACAACCGACTTGATGACTACCTTGCTGGCCTGCATTGCCGGAATCTCACTGGTAGTGGGTGGTATCGGTATCATGAACATCATGTATGTGAGTGTAACAGAACGTACACGTGAAATCGGACTTCGCATGTCTGTAGGTGCAAGAGGAATTGATATTCTGTCGCAGTTCCTGATAGAATCTATCCTGATCAGTATCACCGGAGGTTTGATTGGAGTAATCTTGGGCTGCGGTGCCAGCTTCATCATCAAGAGTGTGGCTCACTGGCCTGTCTTCATCCAGCCTTGGAGCGTATTGCTTTCGTTTGCCGTCTGTACATTTACCGGTGTATTCTTCGGCTGGTATCCGGCTAAAAAAGCGGCTGACCTTGACCCGATTGAGGCACTGCGCTATGAATAAATAACGGAACTACTTTGTTCTTCATAACTTTGGTTTCCTGTCCGGCTTCCATTCAGCAGTGAATGTTTCCCAACATAAACCGCTTGAGGTAGCCGGACTTTTATTAAAAAAAATCGTATCTTTGTTTTAAATCAATTCCGTATGGTTCATATAACTCACAACAAGCACCGCTTACTTGAATTAACAATCCACATTATATGCTGGGGATTATTTTTCGGATTTCCACTGTTCTTTACCCAAGATGACAGCGGCAGTATCGACTGGAGAGAGTTTATCAACCATTCTGGCGTGTCTCTTTCTTTCTTCGTTATCTTTTATATCAATTACCTGTTATTTATTCCTAAGGTTCTTTTTAAGGAGCATACGGGGCAGTTTATTCTCTTGAATATCCTCCTTATTTTAGTGGTATCCATTGGGCTCCGCTACTGGCATAATATCATAGCCTTTCCTCCCCCGGCTCCACGACGTCCTCATTTACCTCCTCAATACATATTTTATATAAGGGACATCACGAGCATGATCTTTACCGTAGGATTAAGTGTAGCCATCCGTATGAGTCTGCGTTGGAGTGCCACGGAACTGGAACGCCGTGAAGCAGTGAAAAGCCGAACAGAAGCAGAACTGAAAAACTTGCGCAACCAGCTGAATCCGCATTTTTTGCTCAACACCCTGAACAATATTTATGCCCTGACGGCCTTTGATACGGAAAAAGCACAGCAAGCCATCCAAGAGCTCAGTAAACTGCTGCGTTATGTTCTGTATGATAATCAGGAAACATTTGTTCCCTTGACTAAAGAGGTGGAATTTATTCAAAACTATATTGAGCTCATGCGAATCAGGGTTTCATCTGCGGTCAAAATCAATACGAATTTTCAAATCCGACCAAACAGCCAAAGCCCGGTAGCTCCGCTACTGTTTATTTCGCTCATTGAAAATGCCTTCAAGCATGGAATCTCTCCTACCGAACCCAGCTTTATAGACATTACGCTGACAGAAAAGGATGATGAAATCCATTGCGTGATACGTAACAGCAATTATCCGAAGAACGCAATGGATAAAAGCGGTTCGGGCATCGGACTGGAACAAGTACGCAAAAGACTGGAACTGCTGTATGCCGGACGCTATGAATGGCACCAGCAAATCAGTTCGAACCAGAAAGAATATAGTTCCATACTGACCATTAAAATTCCTGACAACAATAAAAAGATACTGCCATGATAATAAAATGCGCTATTGTCGATGATGAGCCTCTGGCACTCGGCCTGCTGGAAAGTTATGTAAAGAAAACGCCATCGCTCGAGCTGTGTGGTGCATACTCCAGTGCCATTCAGGCTATGGAGCTACTGACCGAGCATCCCGTGGATCTTATTTTCCTGGATATTCAGATGCCGGAATTGAACGGACTGGAATTCTCCAAAATCGTCCCAGGGAATACGCGTATCATATTTACCACAGCTTTCGGACAATATGCATTAGACGGATATAAGGTAAATGCCCTTGACTATCTGCTCAAGCCTATCAGCTATACAGATTTTATGAAAGCCGTCAACAAAGCGGTGCAATGGTTTGAACTGCTTCAAAAGGCCGAAACATCACCAGCCGACATACAATCTTCAGATGACTTGAAGTATATCTATGTGAAAAGTGACTATAAGCTGATTCAAATTGAACTGGATAAGATTCTTTACATTGAAGGATTGAAAGACTACATCAAGATACATCTTGAAGATAATCCACGCCCCATACTTTCACTGGTCAGCATGAAAATGATGGAAGACAAACTGCCGGCTAACCGGTTTATCCGTATTCACCGGTCTTTCATTGTGCAAAAACAAAAAATAAAAATCATAGAAAAAGGAAGGATTGTTTTTGGAAAAGACTACATCCCTATATCGGACAGCTACAAACAAGAGCTCCAAAATTATGTTAATAAACATACTATTTGAGTTTTTGTTGTATTTTCAACCTTTTTTTTTGAAACAATCGTTTTTTTTACTGTTTTTCTTTGGATACAATCAATCTAAACCCTATATTTGTGACGTACATAATAAAACGGAAGTTGTGAAACTTCTTTTAGAATAGTTTAGTTAAGTCTAGTTTAGTTTTTGTGTTGTGATACTCCTGCTGAAAGTGTTCAGCAGGAGTATCTTTTTTTCATCTGTTTCAAACAAAAAATATGTTTATTAACAAAAACGGAGGAGAAGGATGTTAAAAAACAACAACTCCCACAGAATGCATATTCTTACAAATTGTATGACAGAATTCAGGGAATATCAATCAGTTTATGGGTCTGCAGACTCAGTCGCCACTGAGGATAAGACTTGATATATTCTACGACCTCTGCCGTATTCTGACAAGAACAAGGCTGCAAAAAATAAGAAGAAGCCTTTAATTGAAGATAAGGAGACACATCCTGCCCTAAAAAAACCACTTTCACCTCATCCATACGACGGACACGTAACGAGGCACCTAATTTGGGAGAACAGGTAACCCAGTCAATCGACTCAGGAAGTACACATGTGCCATTCGTTTCAATGCAAACATATTTTCCAGCCTTATGCAAGGCAGCAACTAAATCTTCATCCACCCACAGTCCCGGTTCACCACCTGTCAAAATTACCGTTTTGCAAGGATACTGACAGACTTGTTCCAGTATCTCTTCATCCGACATCATGACTCCTTCTTTATGGCGCGTATCACAAAACTCACACTTTAAGTTACATCCGGAGAAACGGACAAAGACGGCAGGTGTACCCACATGGAAGCCTTCTCCTTGAAGGCTATAGAATATCTCATTAATCTTTTTCATAAATCACCCGATTACCTTCAGACTCACACACTTCCACCTTCACACAATGGGGTACTTGCTCACAAATCCACCGGGCAATATTTTCGGCCGTAGGATTACAAGGAAGCACATCGTTCAGGTTCTTATGGTCAAGCTGCCCTTTTACCACTTCCTTTATATGCGTAAAATCAACTACCATACCATCTTCATTCAATTGCTCTGCCTGGCAATATACGGTGATAATCCAATTGTGACCATGCAGGTTTTCACACTTGCTCTCATAAGAAAGTTTCAACTTATGTGAAGCTGAAATTTCCATGCGTTTAATTACTGTATACATAACTTTTTGATTTTTAAAAGATTAAAAAACACTGCATTTAATGTCACCTCAATGCAACGACAAAGGTAAAAAGAATTATCTGATAGAAAAAATCCATTCGCAAAGATTTGACACCCACGAAATCTCACAAATTTTAATAAAATCCACAACAAATATTTTTGATTTTCCAACCAATACAGTATATTTGTATACACATTTTTGATATACGAATGACGGAAGAGGACAAAAAACTGTTACATACTTTCGAAGGCAAACTCAGACAATTGCTGTTTCTTTATGAAGAGTTGAAAAAAGAAAACCTCTCATTAAGAAATGAAATTGACAGAAAGAGTGCAGAAATAGCCCAATTGGAATGTAATAATAAAGAATTGGAAGCCAAGTATATCAACTTGAAAAACGCCCGCATACTCAGTATCAACGACAATGACCTCCGCGATACAAAACAAAGACTGGCGAAACTTGTGCGTGAAGTCGATAAATGCATCGCTTTGCTGAATGAATAACAATGCGGTAAAGTATATACTTTTATGGACGAAAAAAAGAGATTTAATCTACTAATTGACAACGAACGGTATCCTGTGTCCATACTCCCTGCGGAAGAGGAAGCTTACCGGGAAGCTGCCAAACAGATTAACTATAAACTGAATAAATATCGCAGTGCTTTTCCTGAATTCAACAGTATACAACACTGGAAGATGGTGGCACTTGATTTGGCGTATGAAAATATATCCATGAAAGGAAGAAATGACACCCGACCTTATATGGAAAAACTTAAAGAACTGGAAGAGGATATTGAAAGATGTATCCAACCTGACCGGGGCGAAGGTTTATAGAAAGATATTATAACAGGAAATTCACGCATAAGCTTTATTCGAAGGGATTTTCCCAACGGATGAGTTTATGCGTTTTTTATTTATATACTTAAATTAATTATAATGTTGACGACAGTAATACTAACAATTGTGGCCTTCCTGGTGGGAGGGGCATTGTCGTATGGATTCTTTAAGTACGGCTTAAAGACAAAATATGACACAATTATCAAAGAAGCCGAAACTGAAGCTGAAGTAATCAAGAAGAACAAGCTTCTGGAAGTAAAGGAAAAATTCTTGAATAAAAAAGCGGATTTGGAAAAAGAGGTTGCCCAGCGTAATCAGAAAATCCAGCAAGCTGAGAATAAGTTAAAGCAACGCGAAATGGTGCTCAACCAGAAGAACGAAGAACTTCAGCGTAAACGCAATGAAACAGAAGCGATCAAAGAAAATCTGGATGCTCAGCTGGTAATTATTGAAAAGAAGAAAGAGGAATTAGATAACCTTCAGGCACAGGAAAGAGAAAAACTGGAAACAATCTCAGGCCTGTCAGCTGAAGAAGCAAAAGAACGCTTGGTGGAATCACTGAAGGAAGAAGCGAAGACACAAGCGCAGTCTTACATCAATGACATCATGGACGATGCCAAACTTACCGCAAACCGTGAAGCGAAACGTATCGTAATTCAGTCTATTCAGAGAGTGGCTACTGAAACTGCCATTGAAAACTCTGTCACTGTATTCCACATTGAATCGGATGAAATCAAAGGACGCATCATCGGACGTGAAGGACGTAATATCCGCGCACTGGAAGCCGCTACAGGTGTAGAGATTGTAGTGGATGACACACCGGAAGCAATCGTACTTTCAGCCTTTGACCCGGTACGCCGCGAAATTGCACGTCTGGCTTTGCATCAGCTGGTAACTGACGGTCGTATTCACCCGGCACGTATTGAAGAAGTGGTTGCAAAAGTACGCAAGCAAGTGGAAGACGAAATCATTGAAACAGGTAAACGTACTACAATCGACCTGGGTATCCACGGATTGCATCCTGAACTGATTCGTATTATCGGTAAAATGAAATACCGCTCTTCATACGGACAAAATCTTTTGCAGCATGCACGTGAGACAGCTAACTTGTGCGCAGTAATGGCTTCTGAATTAGGTCTGAACCCGAAAAAAGCAAAACGTGCCGGACTGCTACATGATATTGGTAAGGTGCCCGATGAAGAACCGGAATTGCCACACGCACTGTTGGGCATGAAATTGGCTGAAAAGTACAAAGAAAAAGCAGATATCTGCAATGCCATTGGTGCACACCACGACGAAGTAGAAATGGCCAGCCTTCTGGCTCCTATCGTACAAGTATGTGACGCTATCTCTGGTGCACGTCCGGGAGCACGCCGGGAAATTGTAGAGGCTTACATCAAACGTCTGAATGACCTCGAACAATTGGCTATGTCTTATCCGGGTGTAACCAAGACTTACGCTATCCAGGCTGGTCGTGAGTTGCGTGTCATTGTCGGTGCCGACAAGATTGACGATAAACAGACAGAAAGCTTATCAACTGAAATCGCCAAGAAGATTCAGGACGAAATGACTTATCCGGGACAAGTTAAGATTACGGTTATCCGTGAAACCCGCGCAGTCAGCTTCGCAAAATAAATAATAAAAAAATCCGGAAGTTCATTCCGGATTTTTTTATGCCCTATACTTTCAAATAGGGTGTCAACACTCTCTCCGCACAGGCATATCCTTCTTCATATAATTCAGTCAGCTTCTTGATATCCTTCTCGATACGATTCACCACCACTTTCTTTTCCGGCCGAATCGCGATGATACGTCCTTCATCCTCTAACTTTTCGACCATCTCCAACTGCTCATTGTATACCGCACAGCGTCGGCTAAGCACTAACCTCAACCGTGGATAACGGCGATAAATGAACCGGGGAACCCGAATATCTTTTTCAGTCTTACGATAGCCTCTGTTACGAGTGAGGACTACTACGTTCTTTTCATAGCCCTGACTCATGGCCCGCAAGACAGGTATAGAATCGACAATACCTCCATCGAGCATAGGACGCCCGTCCACGTATGTAATCGGACAAACATACGGAAGACTGCTGGAAGCTTTGGCAATATCCACCAGTCTCCAGCCATCCCGGTTTTCTTTCTCTTCCAGATAACAAGCCCTTCCCGTCACGCAATTGGTCGTTACCATCTCAAAACGGGCAGGATTATTAAAATAGGCTTGAAAATCGTAGGGAAGAATCTTGGTGGGAAACAAATCATAAAGCAAATGCTGATCCAGAATACTATGCTGATACCAGAGGTATTTCAAACCGATATAATGATATTCTGCCAGCATATCGATGTTGCTAAACTTTGCCCGCCCTCGCTGATGAGACATATACGACAATCCGTTACAAGCTCCTGCTGACACACCTATCACATAAGGGAACTGCATGTGGTGATCCATCATGAAATCCAAGACTCCACAAGTAAACACCCCTCGCATACCTCCTCCTTCGAGAACCAACCCTGTTTTTTGTAAATCCAGATTCATACGACCTCAGTTTTTAAAGTAATCTTGGCAATTGCAAATATATGTTTTTCCATTACACCGCAGCCATTTTTTCTATTTTATTTACTACATTTGCAACATTATTTTCACAAACATTACATCAAAAAGAAATAACTATGTTTGATTCTCTTACTTATCAAAAACGTCGGAAAGCGCTGCGGGAAAAGATGAGCAACGGTATCATTCTTATTTTAGGAAACAATGAAGCACCGGCCAACTACCCCGACAACACATACAAGTTCAGACAAGACAGTTCTTTTGTCTATTTCTTCGGACATTCACACCCGGGTTATGCCGGCATCATCGACATAGACAATGGCAAAGATTATTTCTTTGGAAATGATGTCGACATGGACGACATCATCTGGATGGGCCCGCAACCCAGTGTAAAAGAACTGGCGGCACAGGTGGGAGTCGAGAAAAGCTATCCCTTCGACATGTTGAAGGAATTTGTGGGAAAAGCCATCGCCCAGCGAAGAAAAATCCACTTCCTCCCTCCCTATCGTTATGACAACATGATGCTACTGGAAGATTTGACAGGTATCCGGGCATCCATGACCAAGAAACACGCTTCTCTTGAACTGATTAAGGCAGTCGTATCGCTGCGTTCAGTAAAAGAAGAATGCGAAATCGCAGAAATCGACAAGGCCTGCAACGTAGGATATGAAATGCATACAGCAGCCATGCGTCTGTGCAAACCGGGAGTATCCGAGCAATACATAGCCGGAGTGCTTGACGGCATCGCTTCCTCTTACGGACGAATGGTTTCATTTGCCACTATTCTTACGCAAAACGGACAGACCCTGCACAATCACGACCACAGTCACATCTTGCAAGAAGGCAGACTGATGCTGACGGATGCAGGAGCCGAACTGATGAATTATTACTGTTCAGACCATACCCGTACAATCCCTGTAGGAGGAAAATTTACTGGTCGCCAGCGTGACATCTACGGCATCGTACTTGCCTGCCATGACAAGGCACTGGAACTGGCACGACCAGGAGTGACATACAAGTCGGTACACCTGGAAGTATGTAAGGTACTTACAGAAGGGCTGAAAGGACTGGGCTTGATGAAAGGAAATACCGATGAAGCTGTAGCTGCAGGTGCTCACGCCTTATTCCTGCCGCACGGATTGGGACACATGATGGGACTGGACGTACACGATATGGAAGACTTAGGCCAGTGCTACGTGGGCTATGACGAAGAAGTGCAACCATCCACTCAGTTCGGACTGGCTTCGCTCCGTATGGGAAGAAAGCTCCAGAAAGGTTTTGTTATTACCGACGAACCGGGATGCTACTTTATTCCGGCCCTGATTGACAAATGGAAAGCAGAAAAACTGCACACCGATTTCTTGAATTTCGACGAAATTGAAAAATACAAGGACTTCGGAGGTATCCGTCTGGAAGATGACATCCTGATTACCGAAAACGGTTCCAGATTCCTGGGCGAAAAACGTATCCCCATTACGTTTGATGAGGTAGAAGCCATCATGAATGAATAATCACGTATTTATTAACCCTATAACCATAAAGATCAAAACAATGAACAAACTGATTTTAGTAGCTGTTGCAGGACTTTGCTTTGGTAACATCTATGCAAAAAATCCGAAGAAAGACAAAGCCGAAGAAGGATTCGTATTTACAACTGTAAAAGAAAACCCTATTACTTCCATAAAGAACCAGAATCGTTCAAGCACATGCTGGTCATTCTCCAGCATTGGATTCCTGGAATCAGAATTGCTGCGTGAAGGAAAAGAAGAATTCGACCTTTCTGAAATGTTTGTAGTGCACAAAACCATGGAAGACCGTGCGGTAAACTATGTACGCTATCACGGAGATGCTTCATTCTCACCGGGTGGAAGCTTTGAAGACATCGTTTTCTGCTACAAGAACTACGGTATGGTTCCTCAGGACGTAATGCCGGGTATCGAATACGGTGACTCACTGCCTAACCACAATGAACTGGATGCGGTAGCTGGAGCATACGTACAAGCTATTGGAAAAGGCAATCAGAGCAAACTGAGTCCGGTATGGAAAAAAGGCGTCACAGCCATTTACGATACTTACCTGGGAGAATGTCCGAAAGAATTCACTTACAAAGGAAAGACTTACACTCCGAGAACATTTGCAGATGAAGTGCTTGGACTGAATATGAACGACTATGTATCACTGACTTCTTACACACATCATCCTTTCTACCAGACCTTCAGCATCGAGGTACAGGACAACTGGCGCAACGCATTGTCTTACAACTTGCCTATCGATGAACTGATGGAAGTGATGGACAATGCCATCAACAACGGATATACTTTCGCATGGGGAGCTGACGTCAGCGAAGAAGGATTTACCCGCGACGGTATTGCCGTATGTCCGAATGCAGAAAAAGGAGCCGAACTGACTGGTTCAGATATGGCACACTGGCTGGGTTTGAGCAAAGCAGACAAGCGCAAGGAACTGACCAGCAAACCGCTTCCTGAAATTGAAGTGACTCAGGAAATGCGTCAGGTAGCATTCGACAACTGGGAAACTACCGATGACCACGGAATGCTTATCTACGGTATCGCTAAAGACCAGAACGGAAAAGAATACTACATGGTGAAAAACTCATGGGGATTAAGCGGCAAATACAAAGGCATCTGGTATGCATCTAAAGCTTTTGCCAAATACAAAACCATGAACATTCTGGTTAACAAGAAAGCAATCCCTGCACACATCGCAAAAAAATTAGGATTCTAAGGTCCTATTATATAGACTAATTATAAATAAAAAGCGGCTCGTTCCATAAATTTAAGATGGAATGAGCCGCTTTTTTCTTTCTTTTTACTAATTTTACGGATTGAAGTGGATAAGAAGATTTTATCCAATTACAGGTTTTGCCGATTGGATTACTGCAACAAAGTCGTACAGGCTCACGACTGGCAGACTGGCAAGGCCTCACCCGAAAAGAGAAAAAAAGAAAAAACATATATAAATGAACTACAAATGGAACTATCAACCTCCAACACTTCAAGAAAGAGAAGCTGCCAGAGCCCTCTCCAGAGAGATTGGCATCAGTCCTATTTTATGTAAGCTACTGCAGGAAAGAGGTATCCATTCTGCCGCAGAGGCCAAACGGTTTTTCCGACCTCAGCTTAATGACCTCCATGACCCGTTCCTAATGAACGACATGGACGTGGCAGTGGAACGCCTAAACCTGGCCATGGGACGAAAAGAGCGTATCCTGGTGTATGGAGATTATGACGTGGACGGCACTACGGCTGTCGCCCTTGTTTTCAAATTTCTTCAACAGTTCTACTCGAACATCGATTATTATATCCCCGACCGATATAATGAAGGGTATGGTGTGTCAAAAAAGGGAGTCGACTATGCTTACTCTACCGGAGTAAAACTGGTCATCGTACTGGACTGTGGTATCAAGGCGGTAGAAGAAATCAGTTACGCCAAAGAAAAAGGCATCGATTTCATTATCTGCGACCATCATGTACCCGATGAGGTACTTCCTCCTGCTGCCGCCATTCTGAATGCCAAGCGTCCGGATTCTACGTATCCATACGAACACTTGTCTGGTTGCGGAGTAGGATTCAAGTTTATGCAAGCTTTTGCCCAGAACAACGGCATTGAGTTTCATCAGCTTACTCCCCTGCTCGATTTGGTAGCAGTCAGCATCGCATCCGACATTGTACCTATTATGGGAGAAAACCGTATTTTGGCCTATCACGGACTGCGTCAGCTCAATGCTAATCCCAGCATCGGCCTGAAAGCCATTATTGATGTATGCGGACTGGCTGAAAAAGAAATTACGATGAGTGACATCGTATTCAAGATAGGTCCCCGCATCAATGCTTCGGGAAGAATACAAAACGGAAAGGAAGCGGTCGACTTGCTGATTGAAAAGGATTTTGCGTCTGCATTGAAAAAGAGCAACCGCATCAACAGCTACAACGAAACGCGTAAGGACCTCGACAAGAACATGACAGAAGAGGCCAATAAAATCGTGGATAACCTGTCCGACTTGTCTGAAAGAAGGTCTATCGTGATTTTCAATGAGGACTGGCACAAGGGGGTCATCGGAATTGTCGCTTCGCGTCTGACGGAAATCTACTACCGTCCTGCTGTGGTATTGACACGTACCGAGAACCTGGCTACGGGGTCGGCACGTTCTGTTTCCGGTTTCGATGTGTACAAGGCTATAGAACATTGCCGTGACCTGCTGGAGAATTTTGGCGGGCATACCTACGCGGCCGGTTTATCCATGAAGGTGGAAAATGTGCCGGAATTTACCAGACGGTTTGAAGAATACGTGACCAACCACATTCTTCCGGAGCAGACCAACGCTACCATCCAGATTGATGCACAGCTGGACTTCAGAGACATCACTCCGAAGTTTTTCTTCGACCTGAAGAAGTTCAACCCATTTGGTCCGGAGAACCACAAGCCTGTTTTTGCAACCTTGAATGTGTACGATTATGGTACCAGCAAGGTGGTAGGAAGAGACCAGGAACACATCAAACTGGAGCTGGTGGACAACAAGTCGAACAACGTCATGAACGGTATCGCTTTCGGACAAAGTTCACAAGTGCGTTACATCAAGACCAAACAGTCGTTCAATATCTGTTATACCATTGAGGAAAATACCCACAAGCGGGGAGAAATCCAACTACAGATAGAAGATATCAAGCCCAGTCGAAGTTAGCGACTCATGACTGACTACCGAAAAATCCTGAAACAATACTGGGGATATGACAATTTCCGAGGTATACAGGAAGACATTATCCGCAGCATAGGCGAAGGCCGGGACACATTGGGACTCATGCCCACAGGTGGTGGTAAATCCATCACCTTTCAAGTGCCCGCCCTCGCCCAAGAAGGGTTATGCCTGGTCATTACCCCTCTGATTGCCCTGATGAAAGACCAGGTGAGAAACTTGCGCGAACGGGGCATCAAAGCAACCGCCATCTACTCCGGCATGACGCGCGAAGAGATTGTCATCGCATTGGAGAACTGCATCTTCGGCAACTACAAGTTTCTTTATGTATCTCCGGAAAGATTGGACACCGAAATCTTTCAAATCAAACTCCGCAGCATGCACGTCAGCCTCATCACCGTGGATGAGTCACACTGCATCTCGCAATGGGGATACGACTTCCGCCCTGCTTACCTGAAAATAGCGGAAATACGTCAGCTGCTCCCTGGAGTTCCCGTCATCGCACTGACAGCCACTGCCACTCCGGAAGTGGTCAGCGACATCCAGCACCGCCTTCAGTTCCGCCAGGAAAATGTGTTCCGCATGAGTTTTGAGCGGAAGAACCTGGCCTATGTGGTACGTCATACGGAAGACAAGGAAAGTGAACTGCTACATATCCTGCAACGCGTTGACGGGTCGGGAATTGTCTATACCCGCAACCGGAAAAAGACGAAAGAGATTTCCCAGTTCCTGAACCGCAACCACATCACAGCCACTTTTTATCATGCCGGACTTAATGATGAGACCAAAGATTCCCGACAAAAAGCCTGGCTGAAAGGAGAATTCCGTGTAATGGTAGCCACCAATGCCTTTGGTATGGGAATTGACAAACCGGACGTGCGCCTGGTTATCCATGCCGATGTGCCCGACTCGCCCGAAGCCTACTTTCAGGAAGCCGGACGAGCAGGAAGAGACGGCATGAAAGCCTATGCCGTACTGCTGTTCTGTGCCCGCGATAAAATCACACTCAAACAGCGGGTTAGCGACACCTTCCCCGAAAAAAGCTACATCCGAAAGATTTACGAAGACATCAACTTCTATTACCAAATGGCCATGGGAGACGGAAGAGGCTGCACCTTCGCGTTCAACATCGATGAATTCTGCCGTAACTTCAAGCATTTTCCCGTACAGACCGACAGTGCCTTGAAAATCCTGACTCGCGCAGGCTATCTGGAATATACTGATGAGCAGGACAATGTCTCACGTATCATGTTTACCATCACCAAGGAAGAACTATACCGCATCCGCGAACAAAGCGAATACACAGAAAAACTGATTCGTATCCTACTGAGAAACTACACCGGACTTTTCACGGACTATGCTTATATCAGTGAAGACAATCTGTCGACCCGTTCGGGACTGAGCAAACAGCAAATATATGAAACCCTGCTCTCGCTGAGCCGGCAGCATATCCTGCATTATATTCCCGCCAAAAAGACACCTTACATTATCTATACACGCGAAAGACAAGAAACGGAACGCGTTTATTTAAGTAAGGAAGTCTACGAAGACAGAAAAGAAAGCTATGTGCAGCGTATCAACGCCATGATAGAATATGCAGAAAGCGAAAATCGCTGCCGAAGCCGGATGCTGTTACGCTATTTCGGCGAAAAGAACGAGCACAATTGCGGGCAGTGTGACGTATGCCTGCAGCAACATCAGTCCGGCCTAAAGTCGGGAGAGTTTGAAGCCATCAGTCAGCAACTGCAAGCGTTACTGAAAGAAAATCCGCTTTCGTTGCAAGAGATAAAGGACAAAATGCAAGTGCCTGAAAATCACCTGATGAAAGTGGTATCCTACTTAGTTTCCGAGGAAATCATCCGGCAAGAGAACGGTTACCTGAAATTCTAACACACTCATTATAAACCTATTGTTACTTTTCAGTACTTCTTAGGCAGTACTGAAGTACTTCCCCGAAAGTATTCGAGTACTTCCTTGAAAGTACTGGAGTACTCCTTCGGAAGTACTGAGAATTTCCCCCTCCGCTTTCAAATGAAAGCACAGGTTTCTCCCTACAAAATAGTCAAATATTTTACTACTTCAAAAAAAAGGAGCTATATTTGTAGCCGGATAACTAAAAAATCACCTCATAAAATGAAAGAAGGAAACGAGTTCCGGGAACTCATGATACAAATTTTCCGCACTCGCATGGCCTTTCGACGTGCCATGCAACGCACCCTAAAAGATAATAATGCCGGCATCACCTTCGAAATGCTTCAAGTTTTAAGCAGTCTCTGGCATGAACAGGGCATTACCCAACAGGCACTGGCTGAGCGTACTGCCAAAGACAAAGCCTGCCTGACCAACCTGATGAACAACCTGGAAAAGAAGGGATATGTCTACCGGAAAGAGGATACAAACGACCGACGCAACAAGCTGGTGTACCTCACCCCTGAAGGAGAAGCACTTAAAGTCCAGATTCGCCCGATTCTTAATCTGGTATACGCCAATGCAGAAGAAATATTGTCTACCGAACGAACGGCAAAGATATTATCTGAATTAAAAACGGTACAAAATGTCCTTGAAGGTTTCTAACATCATCCGAAAACTGATTTTTACAGGTAGTCTGTTGGGGGCTGTCTCTGCACAGGCACAGCAGGATTCTTTATTTCTCTCGGTCGAACAACTGTTCGAATCGGGTATCAAAAGCAGCCTGCAATTGCAGAGTGACAGCCTGAAAGAAAGAATGGCTTATGAAAGGAAATTGTATGCCAAAACCGGCCTGCTCCCTGATTTGGAAATAGGGCTGAAAGGAGGCATCATCGGTCAGCCCGTGGTCTTTCAGAACGGACTTTCCAACCCTACCTACCCTGATACCCCGGACTGGTCGCAGAATTATACAGTCGACTTTAACCAGCCGCTTTATCAGGGAGGAAAAATCCGCCGTTCCATCCAAAAGGCAGACATTGAAACCGAAATAGCCAGACTGCAGCGGATGACGAATCAGGCCGACATCAAATTGGGATTACTCAACCAGTACCTGACGCTTTTTACCTTATTCAAACAGCATCTTGTACTTACCCGTAACATCGAAGAATCCGAGCGTCGCCTGCAAGATATACGTCAAATGAAGAAAGAGGGACTTATCACCAACAATGACGTATTGCGCAGCGAAATGCAACTGACCAATGACCGGCTGTCTCTGCAGGAAACGGAAAACAGCATTCACATCGTGTCACAGCAACTGAACCTGTTGTTAGGAAATGAACGTAACCTGATTATTACGCCCGACACGACACTGCTTCAGCAAGCTACTCCGCTGGACAGTTACGACGACTACCTCCTGTCAGCCTACGAGCAGGCACCAGACATGCAGCTGCTACGCAAGGAAACCGAACTGGCCCAGAACCAGATAGAGATAGACCGTGCCTCACGCAGGCCGAACATCAACCTGTATGCGTCAAACACCCTGGCCCGCCCCATTACGCGTACCATGACCGACTTATACAACAATAACTGGAACATCGGACTTTCCGTGTCGTATCCGCTCTCCTCCTTATTCAAGAACGGACACAAAATCAAGGAAAGCCAGCTTCAGGTTGCCGTACAGAAAAAAGAAGAAGAGCTGAAAAAACAACAGCTGCAGATGGATATTTACAATGCCATCCTGCGCCACAAGGAAGCCTTGCAGGAAGAAGAAGCTTGGGAATTGTCGGTCCGCCAGGCACAGGAAAACTACCGCATCATGCAAAACCGTTACATGAACCAGCTGGCCATACTCACCGACCTGCTGGATGCCAATTCCGTGTTGCTCAATGCCGAACTACAACTGACTTCTTCACGCACCAGAATCATTTACACCTACTACCAGCTGCAAAAAGCTTGCGGAAGATTATAACTTCACTAAACTATAAAGAATATGACGCTACAAGATACACACAAGAAACTCCGGAAAAGAAGACTGCAGAACATCCTGCTCAACTTTCTATGTATTCTGATTGCCGGCTCCGGACTGATATGGGTGGCCAATTACTTTTGGAAATACATTCATTATGAAATTACGAACGATGCCTTTATTGACCAGTACGTAAGTCCGCTGAACATCCGTGCCTCCGGCTACATCAAGGAAGTACGCTTCAAAGAACATCAGTATGTACATCAGGGAGATACACTGCTGATACTGGACAACCGTGAGTATCAGATAAAGGTGAAAGAGGCGGAAGCTGCCCTGCTGGATGTAAAAGGCTCCAAAGAGGTACTTCATTCCGGCATAGAGACTTCACAAACCAACATCGCCGTGCAAGATGCCAATATTGCCGAAGCGAAAGCCAAATTGTGGCAGCTGGAGCAGGACTACCGCCGTTTTGCCAGACTGCTCAAAGAGGAATCTGTGCCCGAACAGCAGTATGAGCAGGCCAAAGCGTCTTACGAAGCAGCCCAGGCCCGCTATCAGGCATTGTTAGAACAGCGAAAAGCGGCTCAATCGCAGTTCACGGAAACTACCCGACGAACCACCAGCGCAGAAGCAGCCATCTTGAGCAAGGAAGCCAGCCTGGATTTGGCCCGTCTTAATTTGTCATATACCGTACTGACAGCTCCGTATGACGGTTATATGGGACGCCGAACCCTGGAACCCGGTCAATATGTACAGGCAGGACAAACCATCTCGTATCTAGTTCGGAATACGGATAAATGGGTGACAGCCAATTACAAGGAAACACAGATTATCCATATTTACATCGGACAAGAAGTGCGCATCAAGGTAGACGCCCTCCCTGGAAAAGTCTTTCACGGCACTGTAACGGCCATTTCGGAAGCCACCGGCTCCAAATATTCGCTGGTTCCTACCGACAATTCTGCCGGAAACTTTGTCAAAGTACAGCAACGTATCCCTGTAAGAATTGACCTGAAAGACATAACTCCGGAAGAAATGAGCAGCCTGAGAGCCGGAATGATGGTAGAAACTGAAGCCTTACGCAAATGATGACCATGAAACAACTCGACGTCCCCGTACGTCAATGGGTTCCCGACTGGTTGGGGATGATATGTATCTTCTTCATCATCCTTCCCGTAACCATGCTGAACGGCTCCTACACCGGCAGTATGCTCGAAGTATCCAGTACACTGGGAACCAATACAGAAGACATCACCATGGGATACTATGCCGCTTCTGCCGGGATGGCCATAGCCTACCCCATTGTACCCAAGGTACTTGATGCCCTTTCGTCCAAGTTTCTGCTACTGACCGACCTGAGCATACAGTTCCTGCTCAGCTGGGTATGTGCCCGTTCGCAAAACATTGACCTGGTCATCATCTGCAGTTTCTTTATCGGCTTTCTGAAAGGATTTCTCATGCTTTGGTTCATCCGAAGAGCGACTAAGATTTTCAGCCCGAAAAATGTACGAAGTGAGTTCTACTCCTATTTCTACCCGTTAGTATTTGCCGGAGGACAAGTGTCCATGATTGTGACCGCTGAGCTGGCCTATCACTACAACTGGCAATACATGTATTACTTCATGATGATGATGCTCATGGCATCCATCCTGATTGTCATCGTCTGTTTCCGTCATAACCGTCCGCTTAAACCCATCCGACTTTCGGAACTGCACATTCGGGAAATGCTTGTCATTGCCACCGGATTGCTGATGCTGATGTACGTCATCAACTATGGGAAAGTACTCGACTGGACGTCTTCCTTTAAGATCCGGATCTATCTGGTCATCGCTCCCATCTTAATTGCGTTCTTCATCTGGAAACAATATCACTCCAAGCAGCCGTATGTAAACCTAGCTCCATTGTACCAGCCAAAAGCCATCGTAGGTTACTTCTACATGATGCTGGTCATGTTTTTCAGTACCTCCACCACCCTGCTGACCAATTATATGACCAGCATTCTGAAGGTGGACAGTACACACACGTACCAGCTTTACATCTATCTGTTGCCGGGATATGCATTGGGAGCATTCATCTGCTTCTGGTGGTTCCGCTGGCAGCGCTGGCGTTTCCGCTTTCTGATAGCCGGAGGCATGAGTTGCTTTGCAGCCTTTTTCGGAATATTGTATTTCACGGTTTCTCCTGAAAGCACATACGAGATGCTTTTTCTTCCTGTATTCTTAAGAGGATTAGGCATGCTGGTACTCATCATAGCCTTTGCCCTGTTCGCCGTAGAGGAGCTGAATCCTAAATTCCTGCTGGCCAATGCCTTTTTCCTGATTTGCTTCCGTTCAGTACTAGCCCCCATTCTGGCGACCTCTTTTTACAGCAATACCCTCTATCGGCTGGAACAAAAATACATGTACTCCCTATCCGAAACAATCAGTCAGACCGACCCGTTGGCTGCCAGCCAGTTCAATCAGTCCCTCACACAGCATCTGGCACAAGGGCACGAATATACAGAAGCTACACAAATGGCTACCCAGACACTCTATGCCACTCTACAGCAGCAAAGCCTTCTGCTTTCGCTCAAGCACATATTAGGCTATCTGTTTGTCATCTCACTGGTCATAGCCATTGTTTCACGTTTCATACCGTTCCATAAGACAATTCGCGTGAAATACACCAAAGCAGGCGACGATATGGTATAAAAACAAGGAGACTGTCCGATTCAGCATCACGACAGTCTCCTTATTTATAAACATTTCTCAGAATTCAATAATCAATGATTTACGAGGAGAAATTACCAAATTCTTTGTCAAGTCAATCTTTTTCCCGCTCGAAACATCTCTACCTTCTTTAGAATCCTTAGTTAAGACAGTATAGCACTCACTATCCAGAATTTGTTCTGAACCAGTGCTATTCAGCACAATCATTTCAGTTTTTCCTTCGTATACATGAGAATACATATATATCCCTCTGTGAGGAATATGATACTTCACTGTTTTGTTTTCTGCCATTTATGTTTAGTTTAATTTTGCGAGCGCAAATATATGTATTTAAAACATATTTCTAAAACATAGCAATGAAGTTTTTCGTTTATTTATGCAATTTTCATGACATAAATCAATTCTCAATATACTTCTACCTTGGCAGCCAGTGACTTACACTTATCACGCAGTGCATCCAAATCACCGTCATTCTTGTCATAGCAAACCACCACTCCCATACGACGATTCAAGCGGGTAGCAGGTTTTCCGAAAATACGGAGATAAGTATTAGGCTGAGAGCAAACAAGTTCCTCTCCTCTATACTGCGGTGCCTTTTGGCTGGAAACAGGAGAAAGAATTACGGCACTAGCTCCGATATGTTCCTGTGTAATACCTGGAATCGGGAGTCCCAACACTGCATATAAATGCAGCTCAAACTCGTTCAAGTTTTGTGTATTGGCCAGTGTAACCATTCCTGTATCGTGTGGACGAGGAGACAACTCAGAGAAATAAACTCCGTTTTCGTGGCTCAGGAAGAATTCTACTCCCCACAAGCCATAGCCCGTCAAAGCACGAGTCACCTTCTCTGCCATTTGCTGAGCCTCAGCCAGATGTTCCGGTGCGATATGAGCCGGCTGGAAACTTTCACGGTAGTCACCACCTTTCTGAACGTGTCCGATAGGAGGACAGAACAAGGTAGGACCATTCTTCTGTGTCACGGTCAGCAGGGTAATCTCACTGTCAAAGTGAATGAACTCTTCTACAATGAGTTCCTTAATATCCCCACGGCTTCCGCTGCATCCGTATTCCCAAGAATACTTTAAGTCTTCCTCACTCTTGGCAACAGACTGTCCCTTACCTGAAGAAGACATCAACGGCTTGATGACACAAGGATAGCCAATCTTTCCGGCAGCTTCCTTCAGTTCTTCATAAGAAGAAGCGTAAAAATACTTTGCCGTCTTCAGTCCCAGTTCCTTCGCTGCCAAATCACGGATAGCCTTACGGTTCATCGTAAAATTCACCGCACGGGCACTTGGTACAACCTGTATACCTTCTTTTTCCAGGTGATAAAGCCGTTCAGTACGAATTGCTTCTATTTCAGGAACAATTATATCCGGACGATACTTTTCTACCACACGGTCCAAAGCTTCTCCATCCAACATACTGAATACCTCGCATGCATCTGCCACCTGCATAGCCGGTGCACCAGCATAAGAGTCACACGCAATTACATACTGTCCCAAACGCTGGGCAGCAATGGTAAATTCCTTTCCGAGTTCCCCGGAACCCAACAAAAGTATTTTTTTAGTCATATTATTATAAGGTTTATGCTTCTTTCTGCAAAGATAATATTTTTCCTCGGACCTTATACTACAGCCGGCAGATTTATCAAGCTTCAGCTTCTGCTTCGGCCAGCTTCTTCAATGACAGCACTTCTGTTCCGTCTGCTCCCAAAAGGCTTACGGTTCCGTCTGCTTTGATTTCAAAGCTACGTACTTCATCCAAAGCTTTCAAGATAGAAGACTCCACATCCATGTTCGGGCATGCCATCATGGTAGAAATCATCTGATTGAAACGAAGAGAAGCCGCCTGTCCTTCTTCCTGTGTGAAAGAACCGTTTATCGTATTGCAGCTGGCATTACCGTGTACTCTTTTTTCTGCTACATTGAAAACCAATTGCGGCTGTTTTTCCACTTCTCCTACAGGATTACCTTTTACAGATACAATTTCCCAGGCACCATTCAGATCGTTTATAGAAACCTCTGCCACTTCACGCTTCTGCAACAATATTACCGGCTTACCTTCCGCATCGTTCAGTGCTACATCTTCACCTACAGTTTCATATCCAGCCACTTTATTCAATGCTTCCAGCACATTCTGTTCCAATGTCATATCCGGACACATCATCCGGGTAGCAGCCACCTGACCAAATTTCACTTTTCCGGCATTCAGGGTATCCAACTCAAAGCTTCCCATCAGGCGATTGCATCCAGCATTGCCATACAAACGATGTCCGTCCTTATCAAAACCCAAGAATGGTGCATTTTCCGCACTCACCTTTTCTCCATTCACTTCTACAATATTCCATTCCCCTGTAAAGTCTACTACTGCTACCGAATTCTTTCCGGTTCCACAACTCATCAATGCGCAAGCCAAAGCTGCGGCTGCAAAATACTTCTTATTCATAACTTGTTTTTCCTTTTTAATCTTAATCACAAATTCACAAACAATCCATTTTTAAGAATTGTTCATTTACAAAAATACGTATATCCCCAGAATACTGCACCATATTTTGAATTATTTTCTATCTTTGCATACTGAACGGTAACGTTTACCGGGCATTTAAAGTTTCAAAGTATTAAATGAGTAAAGTATTGATTATCGGTGCAGGCGGTGTAGGTACCGTTGTTGCACACAAAGTGGCTCAGCATCCGGAAGTCTTTTCTGAAATCATGATTGCCAGCCGCACACAGTCAAAATGCGACGCAATTGTCAAAGCAATTGGTAACCCCAACATCAAGACCGCTAAGGTAGATGCCGACAATGTGGATGAACTAGTGTCTTTATTCAACAGTTTTAAACCCGAAATCGTTATTAACGTAGCACTTCCCTACCAGGATTTAACGATTATGGAAGCGTGTCTTCAGGCGGGAGTGAACTACCTGGATACAGCAAACTACGAGCCTAAAGACGAGGCACACTTTGAATACAGCTGGCAGTGGGCATACAAAAAACGCTTTGAAGATGCCGGACTGACTGCCATTCTGGGTTGCGGATTCGACCCGGGAGTAAGTGGAGTATACACCGCATACGCAGCAAAACATCATTTCGATGAAATCCACTACCTGGACATCGTAGACTGCAATGCCGGAAATCACCACAAGGCTTTCGCTACCAACTTCAATCCGGAAATCAACATCCGCGAAATCACACAGAACGGACGTTATTACGAAAACGGACAATGGGTTACTACCCAGCCGCTGGAATTCCACAAAGACCTGACTTATCCTAACATCGGTCCGCGTGATTCTTATCTTCTGTATCACGAAGAACTGGAATCACTTGTCAAGAATTTCCCGACCATCAAGCGTGCCCGTTTCTGGATGACTTTCGGACAGGAATACCTGACTCACTTGCGTGTAATCCAGAACATCGGTATGGCCAGCATCGAACCTATCAACTACAACGGTATGGAAATCGTTCCTTTGCAGTTCCTGAAAGCCGTGCTGCCTAACCCGCAAGACCTTGGCGAAAACTACGAAGGCGAAACTTCAATCGGTTGCCGTATCCGTGGTATCAAAGACGGAAAAGAACATACTTATTATGTATACAACAACTGCTCTCACCAGGCAGCTTATCAGGAAACAGGCATGCAGGGCGTAAGCTACACCACCGGTGTACCGGCCATGATTGGTGCCATGATGTTCCTGAAAGGCTTGTGGAAGCGTCCGGGTGTATGGAATGTAGAAGAATTCGATCCGGATCCATTCATGGAAGCTTTGAACAAATACGGATTGCCTTGGCATGAAGTATTCGACGGTGACCTGGAACTGTAATCACATTACCTTAACCATAAAAAGAATCAAGAATGAAGAAGGAGTACTCATTCTTCGTTCCTGATTCTTTTTTTCTAAAAATTTCCCTTACGATATGAATATTGGAGACAAAGCTCCCGAAATACTGGGAATCAACGAAAAAGGTGAAGAAATCCGCCTGAGCAATTATGCAGGCAAAAAAATCGTACTCTATTTTTACCCTAAAGACATGACTTCCGGCTGTACGGCACAGGCTTGCAACCTTCGCGACAACTATGCCGAACTCAAGCAAGCGGGTTACGAAGTAATCGGCGTCAGCATCAACGACGAGAAGTCACACCAGAAATTCATCGAAAAGAACCAGCTTCCGTTCACACTGATTGCCGATACGGAACACAAGCTGGTAGAGACTTTCGGTGTATGGGGAGAAAAAAGCATGTACGGACGCAAATACATGGGTACCTTCCGTACCACTTTCATCATTAACGAAGAAGGCATTATCGAACGGATTATTTCTCCTAAAGAAGTAAAGACCAAAGATCATGCCTCACAAATCTTACAGTAATTTATGGCAAAAAAAGACGAATTAGAGTTTGAAGGTGGCATTGAAAATGCCCCGAAACCCAATAACAGCGAAAAGCTGAAAGCCCTGCAGGCCGCCATGGACAAGATTGAAAAGAGCTTTGGAAAAGGCTCTATCATGAAAATGGGCGACGACCACGTGCAGGAAGTAGAAGTCATCCCGACAGGTTCTATCGCCTTGAACGCCGCACTCGGTGTAGGTGGTTATCCGAAAGGACGTATCATCGAAATCTACGGTCCGGAATCATCTGGTAAGACCACACTGGCCATTCATGCCATTGCCGAAGCACAGAGAGCAGGCGGTATCGCTGCTTTCATCGATGCTGAGCATGCATTCGACCGTTTCTATGCTGCCAAGTTAGGAGTGGACATCGACAACTTGTGGATTTCACAGCCTGACAATGGTGAACAGGCACTGGAAATTGCCGAACAGCTGATTCGTTCATCGGCCATCGACATCATTGTCATCGACTCTGTAGCAGCACTGACTCCGAAAGCTGAAATCGAAGGCGACATGGGCGACAACAAGGTAGGTTTGCAAGCCCGCCTGATGTCACAAGCACTGCGTAAGCTGACTTCTGCCATCAGCAAAACCAACACTACCTGTATCTTCATCAACCAGTTGCGTGAGAAAATCGGTGTGATGTTCGGTAACCCCGAAACTACCACCGGTGGTAACGCCCTGAAGTTCTATGCTTCTGTCCGTCTGGACATCCGTCGCGCCACTCAGTTGAAAGACGGCGAAGAAGTCATCGGTAACCAGGTACGTGTCAAAGTCGTAAAGAACAAGGTAGCTCCTCCTTTCCGCAAAGCCGAATTCGACATCATGTTTGGTGAAGGTATCTCTCGCAGCGGTGAAATCATCGACTTGGGAGCAGAATTAGGTATCATCAAGAAGAGCGGTTCATGGTACAGCTACAACGACACCAAATTAGGTCAAGGACGTGATGCTGCCAAACAGTGCATTCAGGATAACCCGGAACTGGCCGACGAACTGGAAAAACTGATTTTTGATGCGTTGAAAGACAAGGAATAAACTTATTCTTTATCTATACAGAAAACGGATTCACCGTGCTGGAATTCAGCAGGTGAATCCGTTTTTTATGACATCAATATCGGCCTCAATGGCCACATTCATTTCTATATTATTAGTGATATCCACTTATCTTGCAAGTCTTTGCTATCAGTTAGATAAAGCAATAGCAAATTATCCAGTTCTCGGCTAGACAATTTGCATAGTTCCATCTACACAAATCAAGATTTTAACTATCCTCTCATATTCTTGCACCTTATATATTATACAATTTCTCCAAATCGCTGATTATATCATCATTTAAAAGCGGTCTAAACAACTTATTAAACATTCCCTTATTTCCTTTCAACCCCTTTTGTTGTTCAGGCTCAGGCTTTAAACTTTGCTTTTTCAACAATATTTGTACTAAAGGGAATGTCCATTCTATCCGCGGGTTCAAATCCAGCACATCCCAATTCAGTTTATCTTGATATTCTAAAACAAAAGATTCTTGAAGAGGTAAATACGAATATAATTCATAGATATTTTGTGAATACATTTCTATATAATTATTTACTTCTTTATCTGACATATAACCAGCATCCTTCTCTATACGACTTTTATTATTCAAAACCTGAAGATGACGAAGAGTTTTTTCTATGCAATCTATTCCCTGCCAAGCAATATACCCCCAATTATTTAAAAGTGGCCTCAAACTTATAGTTACTTCCTCCAAATCATGCAAAAGACTAATATTACTCCAATCCAGAAAATTATTTTTAAACAAAAAAGGCCATCTTTTTCCACCATCAGTTCCATACAATGCTGCATCAGGATTCCATTCATAAGAAGCAAGACTAAAAAAACTATTACGAAGTAGGTCTTCATACACAAAACTTTCCCCTGAAGGGGATTTTAGATTACTCGCACAATAACGGGACCCTAAATTAACGAAATTGCTTCCTTTACGATAAAGAACCATAGCATTTGTTACATAATACCCACCCGAAGGTCTAGTATATTTTTCATATCTTTTTATTTGCTCATCGTTCAAATCATAATACTGACGAATCAAATTCCGCATCAACAGTTTTCCAGATTTTTCCCTCATAACGTATTTTCTCAAAATAGTTAAAGCTATTCCGTTATGCTCAATTTGGGCCAAATCTTTCATTTCTTGAAGTTCATCTATTTTAGCCTGAAAATTATTCAGAGCCTTCATGTTTTCTTCTAAATCAAAAAGATTGTTTATCTGATTATTCAAATAACAATCTACCATTTTATTAAAAGCTAAACAATGTTCTTTATTCATAGAATACAATTTTTTTTAAAGTCAATCTCTCAAATAAAATTAGGAATAGACTGCGTTATTAATCTCAGATTCATTTATAAGTATTTTTCTAAATACGGCTCCCAATTACCACCATTTTGACGATAACGAGTTACATAATAGTATGGCGCAAAATTACCCATCATTACTCTATCCACAAAAGATTTTGAAATATCCACTTTATCTGACACAGACAAACGTATCCCCTTCTGTAGTGATAAATCACATATTACAAGCATGAATTCACTTATAATACGAAACAAATCTGTATCTATAATTCTATGAAACTCCTTAACATGGCGTTTAACAAACTTATCAAATGCATCATATAAGAAATCTTCACCTTTAGATGTCTTTTCAAAAATTTTCAATATGTTCTTTACATCATCGACAAAATCTTTTACACCATATACTAAATCAACAAACTTTCCTAAATGAGGAACAAAACAAGACAAAATAACCTGTTCTGTAGAAGAAGTTATATCACACACTATTTTAATACGATAATTAGGTGCCAAAAAACAGAACTCAATTTGTTTCTGAGGTAAAGCATTCAAATACCGTATCCCACATTTTACACTTGAAAAATTAAATAGTCCCATAATTATTACAACGTTCAGTTCCCCAAAGCAAATTAGTTAACAAAAGAAGCGTGGAACTGCGTACTATTCCACCTTTCTGAAGGCCCTGAGAAAGCCCAACACACAATAGAATAGACAACAGCCCCACGCTGAAAACAGCGTAAGAACCGACTATGTCATTCTTGTGTGTTTTGAAAATTTCTCAGGTTTTCAGAAACAAGAATGAAGCATGACGCTTCTTACAATTTTTTCCCACAAAAAGCAAGGTGGCAAACTCCTTTACACATCCTTTTTACAAAAGTAAGGAATCTGAACAAATAAAACAAATTATCAATCAATTGAAGAACAGATTTATATTACAACTACTCCTTGCATGTAATAACTCGCTTCAATTTATGCAGTTTTTGGCTGCACAAATTCAGAGACCTTGATGCTATTATACTGAATGTATTTCCGATGAAAATGCAAAGCCACCCATAGGTTTATCAGCAAACCCTCCCACACATTCTACGTTTCGCGCAGCAAAAATCTACGTTTCACAATAGGAAAACGTACGTTTCCACCAAGGAAAACATAAGTTTCCCGTTCGGGAAACATAAAAAAGGCAAAAGAAAATAAGCATATACGCCACGGCATTCAGCACTTATCAAACGAAGGTTCCCTAACCATGTTTCCTCTTTTCTCAGGCAAGCAATACTCCCAGCGATTTGTCTTATTTTTTCTTTTTCTTTCTTTTTCTTGATAAAAAGCGAGGAAAAATACAGAAAAATACGTTATATTTACCACTGAGAATAAAATAACAGGTAACTAAAAAACAAAACTATGACACTAAAACACTCGCTTTCTTTCATATTTTGCCTGGCTTTTACCACCATCGCAGCTTGGGCGCAGAGTAACAAGTTTTCAAACTCCATCTTCCGCTTTGCCACTCGTGCCGAAGGACAAATGCTGATTACGGAACTGGATGACTATACCCGCAACTGGAACCAGTTTGACATTGACATACGTCTGCAAAAACCGCAAGGACGCAAATCACAGCTGTTGCAGTTTGCCATGGAACAGACACTCAACTGGAGTGACACTGAAAAAGAGCGTATCAGCAAGGCAATGAAAAGCCTGGATGCAGAAATCAAGAAACAAAGTTACAACCTCGATTTCCCGAAAGAAATCATCTTTGTAAAAACTACCCAGAAAGAAGAAGGTAATGCAGAGGCTTACACTCGCGTAAACTGGATTGCCATCGGTGAGCATGCGTTGAAGGAAGCTTCGGATGCAGATTTGAAATACCTTGTAGCCCATGAGTTGTTTCACCTGCTGACACGACAGAATTCCAACTTCAAGAAAGACATTTACAAGGTCATCGGATTCACGGTGATTGAAAAAGAAATTATCTTCCCGTCCGATTTGGCAGAAATTCGTATTTCCAATCCGGACATCAGCCGATATGACAGTTACGGCACGTTTACCATCGGCGGACAGAAGCAATACTGCACCATGGTGATTTATACCGACAGACCTTATGACGGAAAAACGCTCTTCGACTACCTGAAAGTGGGACTTGTACCTTTGAACGGTGATTTTGTTCCTATTCAGAAGGCTGGAAAGACAATCATTTATGCACTGGATGAAGCGGAAGATTTCTACACACAAGTAGGAAAGAACACCAACTATCTCATTCATCCGGAAGAAATCATGGCAGACAACTTTGCCTTCACGCTGACTGGCAAGAAGGACCTTGCTAATCCGGAAATAATCCAGAATATACAAAAAGTGCTGAAGGCCAAAAACCGATAAACAATCTACTTTCACAGATATAAAAAAAGTCAGGCAACCACTGAGTGCCTGACTTTTTTTATGACTTATGAGATTATCTTTTCCGGTAATCCTTCTCGATGGCTAAGGTTATCCAGTTGGCTAAGGCCTGACGATTGTCAGCAATGACCAGACGTTTCTGATCCTGCGCATTCTGGATATTTCCTACTTCCAGGAAAACAGCTACCGGAGTCGTGTTGCGAAGTACGAACAGGTTACGTTCGCTCACCGTACCATCGAATCCGCGGTTGGGCTGATGACGGTCATACTTGGAATGGAAAGTCCGCTGTATTTCCCTCGCCAGTCGTTTTCCTTTTGAACTGCCCGGTGCATGATAGAAATACACGTCAGTCTGGTTGTTCCGGGCTCGACTGTCTACATGGATAAACACGGCACGCTTGTAGCTGCTCTTATCCTCCCGGTACAAGCGGTTCACCGCATCACAGCGCTGTTGCAGACGGGCTACCTGATTCAACGGAATGGCTTTTCCCATGCAAGTTTCCCGCCTGCTGTTATTCAGAACAGCCTGGTCACGAATTCCGTCCTTTGCATCCTGAATGATAAAATGCACTTTGGCTCCACGTTTCATCAACTCGCGCCCCAAGCGGAGAATGATGTCGTAAGCATACTCATCTTCATGCAACTCTTTTCCGCGGTATTTGCCAATGCAGCCAGGATCCGGTCCCCCATGTCCGCTGACAAGATAGAAAGTGGCTCCTTTCAAAGAACTGGAAGTTACCGCATACGACGCATATTTCTTTCCAAACAGCGGTTCATAATGTCCCTTCTTTTTTCCCGTCATTCCCGAAGGGAAGCACAACAAGCCACACAATATCAAACATAAGAACTTCTTCATCACTTCAGCAGTTCATCTATTTTCTTACAAAGAGAAGCAAACTCCTCTTCATTATACAAGCGGGTCATCATCACGATTTTACCCTCCTTATCTATCAGCACGTTACGGGTGATTCCGGCATTGCGTTCCGCATATTTGGCAAAAATATCTGCTCCCGGATCAAGTCCTAACGGATAAGTCACTCCTGTCTGCTTGGCAAAGGCTTTCACTCGTTCCAGCGGCTCGTCACGGTCAATTCCATAAAGCGCAAAGGAAGCATTGTCCTTATGTTTCTGCCAGATGTCTTTTTCAATAAAAGGCATTTCCTTACGGCAGACTCCACACCAGCTTGCGGTAAACTGCAACATGACTACCTTTCCCTTATGTTCTGACAATTTCACCTTGCGTCCGTCCATCAGCTTCATTTCAAAGTCGGGAGCCGTATCGCCTACCTTGACAATATATCCGGCTGCATCAGGAACCGGCTGAGAGGCTGTAAGTGGTGCATGGCCGCCTAAAAGTCCCATCAATGTCAATGCAAAAATAAGCTTCTTCATACTCATTCTAAATTATATTTCGGTTCAAAGATAGTACAAAAAATTAAAATACAGACACATTCGGCAAGAAACCTGCCTGCAAAAAGAATATCAGAAAGTGCGAAAAGGGCCGAAAGAAAATGCTTTTTATTACTTTTCGGTATGTTTATACAGAAACTTTATTAACTTTGCGAATTATGAAGAACAAAGCGTACACCCTTGCGCTTTTATTGTAAATCAACATAAAAGAGAAGAACTATGGATTGCACAAACATCATCGGAGAAAAAATAAAATCGCTCCGAACCAATCAAGAAATAAGTATACAGGAACTGGCAGAACGCGCAGGGCTGACCGTGGAACAGGTAAGTCGCATTGAGGAAAACATTGACATTCCTTCGCTGGCTCCGCTGATTAAAATAGCACGTGCATTGGGAGTACGTCTGGGCACTTTCCTGGACGACCAGACCAGTGAAGTCGGACCGGTTATCTGCCGCAAAGGTGAGGCGGACGATACCATCGGATTTTCAAACAACGCTACGCATGCCCGCCAGCACATGCATTATCATTCATTGTCAAAAAGCAAGGTGGACCGTCACATGGAACCGTTCATCATCGACATCGACGCCAACGACGAAAAAGACTTCTTTCTGTCGGCACATGAAGGAGAAGAGTTTATCATGGTACTGAAAGGGGAACTGGAAATCAGTTATGGAAAAAGCAACTATCGCCTGAAAGAGGGAGATACCATTTATTATGATTCCATCGTACCGCATCATGTACACACAGCCGAAGGACAGGCTGCACAAATTCTGGCCGTAGTCTACACTCCGGTATAAGTCTCACACAAATCTTCAACGACATGTTACAACTTTCTGAAAGAACATTAGGCGACTGGCTGGAGCATTGGGCGGAAGTGACTCCGGACAAAGAATACATTGTATATTCCGACCGCAACCTGCGTTTTACGTGGAAACAGTTTAACGAGCGTGTGGACCACATGGCCAAAGGTTTGCTGGCCATCGGCGTGAAAAAAGATACGCACGTGGGCATCTGGGCCCGCAATGTGCCCGACTGGCTGACATTCCTGTATGCCTGTGCCAAAATAGGTGCCGTGGCCGTTACGGTCAACACGAACTACAAGCAGGCGGAGCTGGAATACCTCTGCGAAAACTCCGACATGCATACTCTGTGTATCGTAGACGGAGAGAAGGACAGCAACTTCGTGGAAATGACCTACACCATGCTGCCCGAACTGAAGCTCTTCGAACGGGGCCACATGAAGAGCAAGCGCTTCCCTCACATGCGCAATGTGGTGTACATCGGTCAGGAGAAATACCGGGGTATGTATAACACGGCAGAGATTCTGCTGTTAGGAAGCAACATTGACGATGAGGAACTGATTAAGGCTAAGAAGCTGGTAAGCTGCCATGATACGGTGAACATGCAGTATACTTCCGGTACCACGGGATTCCCGAAAGGGGTTATGCTTACCCATTATAATATTGCCAACAACGGATTTCTAACCGGTGAGCACATGAAGTTCACGGCCGATGACAAGCTGTGCGTATGTGTTCCGCTGTTCCATTGCTTCGGTGTGGTACTGGCCACCATGAACTGCCTGACGCATGGCTGCACACAGGTCATGATAGAACGCTTCGACCCGTTGCTCGTACTGGCTTCCATACACAAGGAACGCTGTACGGCTCTCTACGGTGTACCGACCATGTTCATTGCCGAACTGCATCACCCCATGTTCCCCATGTTCGACTTATCGAGCCTGCGCACGGGTATCATGGCCGGATCTCTCTGTCCTGTGGAACTGATGAAACAGGTGGAAGAAAAAATGTTTATGCGCGTCACCAGTGTATACGGACTGACAGAGGCTTCACCGGGTATGACCCACAGCCGCATTGACGACGATCCGGAAGTACGTTACACCACTGTAGGACATGACTTTGAATTCACGGAAGTGAAAGTAATCGACCCGACTACCGGAGAAGAATGTCCGGTGGGTGTACAAGGCGAAATGTGTAACCGAGGGTACAACACCATGAAAGGTTACTACAAAAATCCGGAAGCCACAGCCGAGGTGATTGACGCCAACGGATTCCTACATTCCGGCGACTTGGGAGTCAAGGATGAAAACGGAAACTATCGCATCACGGGCCGCATCAAGGACATGATTATCCGCGGAGGGGAAAACATTTACCCGCGCGAAATCGAAGAATTCCTCTACAAGATGCCGGGCATCAAGGATGTGCAGGTGGCCGGAGTTCCTTCCAAAAAATACGGCGAGGCAGTGGGAGCTTTCATCATCCTGCACGAAGGATACACCATGAATGAATTTGATGTACGTGAATTTTGTCAGGGGAAAATAGCCCGCTACAAAATTCCCAAATACATTTTCTTCGTAAAGGAATTCCCCATGACAGGAAGCGGAAAAATCCAGAAATTCAAGTTGAAAGATTTAAGTCTGAAACTGTGTGCCGAACAAGGCATCGAAATCATATAAAAAACGGCCCGGAATCCTTCTTTCTCAAGAACAGATTCCGGGCCGGAATTTTATCGACAAATTGCTTGATTTATTTCTTTACAATCTTCACCAGCAATGTCTTGCTGTCCAAATTGCCTTTGGTGTCGTATGCTTCCGATTTCACCAGTCCCACTCCTTTGGCATACCATTCGGTCACGCGCAGTGTAGTGGTTTTCAGCACAATCTTTGTGCGCTGCAGGTAAGAAATCTTCACGCAGTCAAACTTTCCGGCTGTAGTGCTGATGGTTTCATTTCCCATGTAAGCTGCACCAGACACATTCACTTCATTCTTCAACATATTGCGAACTACCTGATAAGAGCGGTCAGGAATACTCTCACCACCTTTAGCACCGTCTTTGATAGTAAATGAATTGTCGCCTTTAAACTTGAGCTTCTCCAGCAAACCTAAACGGGCAGCCTCGTTGTATTTATCAGGGTCAGAATCAGAATCCACATACGGACCGTACATCAAATCTTCCGTACAAACCGTATTGGCTCCATCGTAGCTCCAGTTGAACAAGGTATAGCTGGTATTGTTCTTTGCCTTTGTAGTGACAATCTTATCATAGTAGGCAGCCTGAAGCTTTCCGTCCACCTTCTCTACCTTACTTACGGTCATGGTTTCATCCGATGTACTCTGACCGATTTCATCGTAATTCACATAGTGCAGTTCTGTACCCTCTGTCGTGCAGAAATATTGTGCCTGCATGGAATGGCAAGCCAAAACCGCTGCCACCAAAAACATTAGCCTCTTCATAGTTTCATCTTTTAAAGTAAAATACGGTGCAAACATACAAATTTCTTTCTTTTTTCTGCCTATCTTTGCCACAGAAAAAACATTAAATCAGTTTATCATGGGATTATTATCATCTTTATTCGGAAAAAGTAAATCCGATGCAAACGAACAAGAGAAACAAGACAAGAAGAATTTCGACATCCTGAAATATGACGGCATCCGTGCCCGCAACATGGGTAAACTACCCTACGCCATCAAATGTTTTGAAGAAGCAGTGGCACTTCAAGAAGAAAAGGAAACGCTGGGTTTACTGGCCAGTGCATATCTTCAGGCCAACCGCACGGAGGATGCGCGCATTACCCTTGACCGGCTGATTGCCCAAGATGAGACAAACGTACAGGCCTTGCTGTCTCTAGCCAGCGTATGCTATATACAAGAAGACTATGAAGGGATGGATAAGGCCTGCCAGAAAGCCATCGCTTTGGATGAAAAGAACGCCCAGGCTTACTACTTAGCCGCTCGTGCAGCACGTGGCTTGAAAAATGACTTGCAAGCCATTGTCATGCTGACCAAAGCCATCGTACAAAACGAGAGTTTCACAGAAGCCTACCTTCTGCGTGCCGAAGTGCTGTGGAAAATGCGTCAGGCGAAAGATGCGCTCAATGACTTGGAGCAGGTGCTGAAACTGAATCCGGAAGAAGAGGAAGCGCTTCTACTGAAAGCTACCATCCATATCGGTATGGGAGAAAATCAGGAAGGAGAAGCATGCGTAGAACAGGTTATAGCTTTGAACCCGTTCAACGTGAAAGCATATTTGCTGAAAGGTGGCTTGCTGATAGAAGAAAAACAACTGGACAAGGCGCTCGAGAATTATCAGGAAGCTATTGAACTGATTCCGCAGGAAGCGCAGCTGTATCAGGAAAGAGGACGTGTTCACCTGCTGATGGGCGACAAGGCCGGTGCGGCAGAAGACATGAAAAAGGCCATCGAGCTGGCTCCTGAAAAGGAAAACCTGATTTCCGGCAATTTCAATAACTTTGAAAAGAGCAATCTGCAAAACGGAATCTACTAAACGATACTTTTCAAAAAGGACGGGTGCGGAACATTCATTCATGAAATTCCACACCCGTCCTTTTTATAATAATAGATGTATTAAAGTGCTTCGTAAGCTGCTTTCAACTGCTGTAAGGCTTTTTCAAGTGTCACACGCGGACAACCTACATTCATTCGCATAAAGCCTGCTCCTTCCTTACCGAACATCTCTCCATCGTTCAATGCCAGTCCGGCTTTGTCGACGAAGAAAGCATTCAATGCTTCGTGCGACAATCCCAGTTCGCGACAATCCAGCCAAATCAGGTAAGAAGCCTGCGGACGCATCACCTTAATCTTAGGAGTATATGCCTTCGTATAAGCATCCACATAGTCAATATTTCCCTGAATATAAGCCAGACACTGTTCTAGCCACTCTTCTCCTTCGGTATAAGCGGCGGTTACGGCAGGCCAGGCAAATACATGTCCCGCATTCAGTTCTCCGGCATCCAGGTAAGCCACAAAACGTGAACGAAGTCCTTCATTATAAATAATGGTATGCGAAGCGGCTACTCCCGGCATATTAAAAGTCTTGCTGGGTGCCATGAAAGTAACAGAGTTGTTGCGGGCTTTTTCTGACACCATGGCAAAAGGCAGATGCTGATAAGGAGGTAAAGTCAGGTCGGCATGAATTTCATCCGAAAAGACAATCACATTGTCATCGGCACAGATTTCGGCCAGTTCCTGCAATTCTTCTTTCTTCCAAACTACTCCTCCCGGGTTGTGAGGATTACACAGAATCAATACCTGTACTCCCTTTATGGAACGGCGAATCAAATCCAAATCCATACGATAATGTCCGTCCACTTCCTTCAGCGGGCATTCCACCAAGCGACGGTTATTACGTGTCACCAGCCAGGCAAAAGGATGGTACACCGGAGGCATAATCATAATCTTGTCGCCCGGCTTTGTGAAACAGTTGATAGCCATTCCCAAACCCGGTACAATGCCTGGTACAAAATTGATTTCTTCCTTCTCTACCGACATGCCATAACGTTTCTTTACCCATCCGATAATAGACTGATAGTAATCTTCTGAACGGAAGGTATATCCCAACACCGGATGTTCGCAACGCTTACGAATGGCTTCTAAAATAAACGGAGGTGTGGCAAAATCCATATCGGCCACCCACATCGGAATCAAATCAGACTTTCCCCATACGTTTACCATACCGTCTACTTTCTCGCTGCATGTGCCGCGACGGTCAATCACTTCATCAAAATTATAGTTCATGTTCTTATTTGTTTTGGCTGTTTTACAAATGAAATATCTCTGTACAACAAAGGTAAGAAAATACATTCATATCCACCATTCTGAGGCTATTTTTTAAAAATAAGAAGAAAAAGTTTGTCGGAACATTTGTTTTTTAAAGAAAAGTATTACATTTGCAGCAGAAATAACAACAAAATAACAAACAAATGAGAACATTTGCATCATACTTCTTCTTTTACTTTTATTTCTTTTACTTTAGCAATGAAGTGAAGCGGGAGTTTGCATGCATACGTTAATAGAGAAAACAAGAATGAAATGATAATACAAAGTCCCGCTTCGATGGAGCGGGACTTTTTTTATAGTTACACAAAAGATGAAGAAGATAGCCATACAAGGAGTTCCGGGCTCGTATCACGACATTGCAGCCCATAAGTTTTTCAAGGATGAGGAAATCGAACTGATTTGCTGCAACACATTCGAAGAGGTGTTCGATAACCTGAAAAAAGACAGCAGCATCATCGGAATGATTGCCATTGAGAATACGATTGCCGGAAGCCTCCTTCACAATTACGAATTGCTCAGAGACAGTGGAGCTACGATTATCGGAGAACATAAATTACGAATCAGCCACAGCATCATGTGTCTGCCCGGAGAAGACTGGAGTACACTGACAGAAGTAAACTCTCATCCGGTAGCACTGGCACAATGCCGGGATTTCCTGCAACACCATCCACAACTGAAGGTGGTAGAAACGGAAGATACCGCAGGCAGTGCACGCGACATCAAGGAAAAGGGATTAAAAGGACATGCTGCCATCTGCTCCAAATATGCAGCCGAGCTTTACGGCATGAAAATCTTGCAGGAAGGCATTGAAACCAACAAGCATAATTTCACCCGCTTTCTGGTGATATGCGATCCCTGGATGGCCGACGAACTGAAAGACCGTTCCAAAATCAACAAGGCCAACATTGTTTTCTCCCTGCCTCATAATGAAGGAAGCTTGTCACAAGTGTTGTCCATCTTTTCGTTCTATCACATTAACTTGACAAAAATACAGTCGTTGCCCATCATCGGGCGGGAATGGGAATACCTGTTCTACGTAGACGTGATGTTCAACGACTATTTGAGATACAAACAATCCATTGATGCAGTAATGCCATTAACCAAAGCACTTAAAATTTTAGGAGAATATGCAGAAGGAGAATCAACCTTATAAGATAGAGCCGGCCAGCCGACTGAGCCACGTCAGCGAATACTACTTTAGCCGGAAACTCAAAGAAGTGGCACGGATGAATGCCGAAGGAAAGAATGTCATCAGCTTAGGAATCGGAAGCCCGGACATGCCGCCTTCAGAAGAGACCATCAACGTGTTGTGTGAGAATGCCCGCAAGCCGGACGCACACGGCTACCAGCCTACGGTGGGAATACCGGAACTGCGCAAAGCCATGGCCGACTGGTATAAAAGATGGTATGATGTAGACCTGGACCCGGCAACGGAAATCCAGCCGCTTATCGGTTCGAAGGAAGGTATCCTTCACGTCACACTTGCACTGGTGAACCCCGGTGACCAGGTGCTGGTTCCAAACCCCGGATACCCTACCTACACTTCACTGAACAAGATTTTGGGAAGTGAAATCGTGAACTACAACCTGCGGGAAGACAATCACTGGCAACCGGATTTCGAAGAGCTGGAAAAGATGGATTTAAGTCGGGTAAAAATCATGTGGACCAACTATCCCAACATGCCGACCGGTGCCAATGCCACCATGGAGCTTTACGAGAAGCTGGTGGATTTTGCACACCGTCACCAGATTGTCATCGTCAACGACAATCCGTACAGTTTCATTCTGAACCGTAAACCTATCAGTATCCTGAACGTGCCGGGAGCCAAAGAATGCTGTATCGAGTTCAACTCCATGAGCAAGAGCCACAACATGCCGGGATGGCGCGTAGGTATGCTGGCAACCAATGCCACTTTCGTACAGTGGATTCTGAAAATCAAGAGCAACATTGATTCCGGTACTTTCCGCCCCTTGCAGCTGGCAGCCGCACAGGCTTACCACAACAGCGCAGAATGGCACGAAGAAGCCAATATCCAGACTTACGCACGCCGCCGGAAACTGGCTGAAGAAATTATGCATACCTTGGGATGTACCTTCGACCCGGAACAAGTAGGTATGTTCTTGTGGGGACGCATTCCAGACCACTATGCCGACGTAGAAGAACTGACCGAGAAAGTCTTGCACGAAGCCCGCGTGTTCATCACTCCGGGATTCATTTTCGGCAGCAACGGAAAACGGTATATCCGTATTTCACTCTGCGCCAAAGAGCCTCAACTGGAGGAGGCGTTAAAACGAATCCAGGCCATCATGAATAAATAACATTACAAAAATCAAATACTACCATGGAACAGTTAGATTTACTCCCTATTGAACTGGAAGGTGTTTCTCAGGAACGCCCGTTGATCATTGCAGGCCCTTGCAGTGCCGAAACAGAAGAACAAGTTATGACTACAGCCAAGTCACTGTCTGACAAAGGTATCAAGATATTCCGTGCCGGAATCTGGAAACCCCGCACCAAACCGGGAGGTTTCGAAGGTATCGGCGTGGAAGGACTTTCCTGGCTGAAAGAAGTGAAGAAGGAAACCGGCATGTACGTAGCCACGGAAGTAGCTACCGCCAAGCATGTGTACGAATGCCTGAAAGCTGATGTAGACATCGTATGGATTGGTGCCCGTACTACTGCCAACCCGTTTGCCGTACAGGAAATTGCCGATGCACTGAAAGGCGTGGATATTCCCGTCTATGTGAAGAATCCGGTAAACCCTGATCTAGAACTATGGATTGGTGCATTGGAACGCATCAACAATGCCGGACTGAAACGTATCGGTGCCATTCATCGTGGATTCTCTTCATACGACAAGAAAATTTACCGCAACCTGCCGCAGTGGCACATTCCTATCGAACTGCGCCGCCGTATCCCGAACCTGCCTATTATCTGCGACCCGAGCCATATCGGCGGAAAACGTGAACTGATTGCTCCGCTGTGCCAGCAGGCCATGGACTTAGGCTTCGACGGACTCATTATCGAATCACACTGCAATCCGGAATGTGCATGGAGCGATGCCGCACAGCAGGTTACTCCCGATATTCTAGACTACATCCTGAACCTACTCGTAATCCGTTCTGAGCATCAGACGACAGAAAACCTGAACGAGCTCCGCCGGCAGATTGACGAATGTGACAACGACCTGATGGACATACTCGCCAAACGTATGCGTGTGTGCCGTGAAATCGGTACCTTCAAAAAGGAACATAACATGACCATTCTGCAGACCGGACGTTACAACGAAATTCTGGACAAGCGTGGTGCACAAGGCTCACTTTGCGGCATGGATTCCGATTTCGTCAAACAAGTATTCGAGCTGATTCACGAAGAAAGCGTGCGCCAGCAAATGGAAATCATCAACAAATAACAGAAACAAAGCATGAAAATATTGATTTTAGGAGCCGGAAAAATGGGCTCCTTCTTTACCGATGTATTGAGTTTTGAACATGAAGTCGCCGTCTACGATGTGAATCCCCAACGCCTGCGCTTTATGTACAACTGCTACCGCTTCACCAAGCTGGAAGAAATCAGCGAATTCAAGCCGGAACTGGTCATCAATGCTGCCACGGTAAAATACACACTCGATGCTTTCCATCAGGTCCTCCCGGTGCTGCCGAAGGACTGTATCATCAGCGACATCGCTTCCGTGAAAACCGGATTAAAGGAGTTCTATGAAAACTGCGGCTTCCGTTATGTGTCTACCCACCCGATGTTCGGTCCCACATTTGCCAACCTCGACAAACTGAGTACGGAGAATGCCATCATCATTAAGGAAGGTGACCACCTGGGAAAGATTTTCTTCAAGGACCTTTACCAGCACCTGAAGCTGAACATCTTTGAATACACCTTCGAGGAACACGACGAAACTGTGGCCTACTCCTTGTCTATCCCGTTCGTATCTACCTTTGTGTTTGCAGCCGTTATGAAACACCAGGATGCACCGGGTACTACCTTCAAGCGCCACATGGCCATTGCGCAAGGTGTGCTGAGCGAAGATGATTTTCTGCTACAGGAAATCTTGTTCAATCCACGCACTCCGGCTCAGGTCGAAAATATCCGTACGGAGCTAAACGAGCTGTTAGATATTATCAGCCGGAAAGATGCAGAAGGCATGCATGCCTATCTTAGCAAGATTCGAAAAAATATCAAATAACTTATAGGGAAATCCATAAAAAAGGGCAGGAAGAAAACCACAAACCTTTCTTCCTGCCCTTTCTATTTTCTATCAGGCTGATATTTACAGCTTAATCTTCTTTGATACCGACTTCGACTCATTGTGCAGACGGTCGAGTGCAGTCACTACATAACGAAACTTCGTCTTTCCGTCTTCATACGGCAACTTATAGAATTCATCGTGTGTAATCGCTACAATGTGTGAAGGATCATTCAAATTCACCTTCTCCTTGCTTCCGAAGCGGTACACCACATAATGATAAGCCTTATCCATCTCGGTTTTTGCCTTCGGTGCCGTCCAGAACAAGATGTATCCGTCTGCAGTCCATACCGGTTTCAGCTTACGCACTTTGCCCGGAGCCTTATCGTCCATAAACGGAGAAGCCGGAAGCAATGCCGGATACTTGTGATATTCTTTCACCAGCATATCCCGGTAATTTCCCTTATTCTCTACCACTGCCGCCGCATACCACTGACAGCTACCCTGTACGGTAGGCAATGAACGCTGCAAATTATACTTTGCCGGAATCTGGCTCTGGTTCGGATTCATCAAATCCGCTTTCGATACAGTGCGTATCACATCCTGACCGATATACAGCGGACGAGCTGCCGAATGGCGTGCCCACCAGCGAATCAGTGTATCATAATCGGCTGCCGGATGTCCGATTTCCCAATAAATCTGCGGGATATTGTAATCTACCCAGCCATTGTTTACCCACAAAAGCACGTCGGCATACAAGTCATCGTAGTTCTGCAATCCGTTTGTCTCACTTCCGTTCGGGTCATTCTTCTTGTTACGATAAATACCGAACGGTGATACACCAAACTTCACCCACGGTTTGCATTCGCGTACGGTTTCATGAATTTCCTTAATCAACACGTTCACATTATCCCGACGCCAATCTGCCCGACGAGTAAATCCGCGACCGTATGCTGCAAAGCTGACATTATCCGGAAACTCCTCTCCCGGATTCGGATAAGGATAGAAATAGTCGTCCATGTGAATGGCATCCACATCATAACGGGTCACAATGTCGCGTACAATCTTGCAGATGTATTTTCTGGATTCCGGCAGTCCCGGATCAAAATACAGCTGGCCGGCATACTGCACAAACAGTTCCGGATTCTTGCTGTACGGATGCATGGGCGACAAAGCACCTGTGCCTTTCGTCTTGGCACGATACGGATTAATCCACGCATGAAGCTCCATGTTCCGCTTGTGGCATTCCTCAATCATAAACTGCAAAGGGTCCCACATAGGCGAAGGAGCTTTTCCCTGCACACCAGTCAAGAAACGGCTCCATGGTTCGTAAGGAGATTTATACAAGGCATCCGCCTCTGCTCTTACCTGAAAAATGATGGCATTGATACCGGCTTTCTGCAAGTTGTCCAACTGGCTCACCAGCACCTTCTTCATTTTCTCCGTAGGCATACCCTGGAACTGTCCGTTTACACACTGTATCCAGGCTCCGCGAAACTCCCGTTTGGGATAACGTGTCTGAGCATACAAGTTGCTCGTCCACAAGCTTCCCAGAAGGACAAGCAACATCAATAGTTTAGTCTTCATATCCGTAAATTTTATCATATTCTTTTCACTTTCCGGACAAATGTCCGATTAAGCCGCAAAGATAATGAAAGGTAAGAGCAATACCAAGCCAAAAGCCTGCTTTTGAGCACAAGTATTGCCGAACCGTAACCTATATTCAAAAAATCAAAATTTCCTTTACTTGGCTGCCTTATGCAACTCCACTCCCACCACATAATAATGTGGTACGTTCGACAAAATCATTCCAATACCCTAATAAGAGTAATTGCGTAGTTATAATCTTCTAAATCTCCCTATATAAAAGAGAAAACTTTATGACAAATTCTCTGTTTCACAGTGTGAAATATAAAAAATTCTGACTATAAAACAGAGAATATATCAAAGAGTTTTAAAGAATATGACGAAGGAAAATGAAGAATCTATCAGGAACCTATTACTCTTTTAGCAAACATTTCCTAACTCTTCAAAAGCAAATCATAAAACATTGATTATAACAGCATTTTTATATTATAACTGTACAAATTCAAGGGTGCAAATAATAAAATTAAAAGATAAGATAAGCTAATTTAAAAAATTCAGATATATGCCATTACCAAAGAACTGAAGAAGAAACTTTGATATTCTGTTGAATTGTTCAAAACTCATTTGCTATCCTCCCGTTAATCAAACATCTTACTTTAAATTACAGTTCCGCTATCCCAAGAAACTTGCTCATACGTTCAACACACTTCTTTTTCTGAGTGAGGTTAGGATACACATAAAGATTAAGTGTTGTCGACACATTGGAATGACCGAGTATTACGCTTACCGTTTTATAATCGCATTGACTTTCTATGCATCGGGTTGCAAAAGTGTGCCGAAGTCCGTGAAATACGATTTGAGGTATGTCAAGACGTTTTAATAATCGAGAAAAATAATCACGATATGAACGAGGCTCTTTGGAATGTTCAGATGAACCGACCACATACGGAGAAGCAGAAACTTTCTTGACCGTTTTCAAACATTGAAACAAGTGTTTTGAAATTGGTATATCCCGATATGAGTTCCTTGTCTTTGGCGATGAGTGTATCTTCTCTGTAGACTTCAATTCGCAATTGTAAACTCTCCCTACAGTGTGCCTTACTGTGATAATTCGTTGTCTAAAATCCACATCTTGCCATTGTAATGCACATACTTCTCCTATTCTCATGCCTGTACAGAGGGCCAATAGCACTCCTATATTCTGTGCTGTGGGTTTTTCAATCAGATGCCGCATTAGTATGCGTTGATGCTTTATTGTCAAAGTAGGCAATCGGGACACTTCCGCATTTGTAGGATATTCTATTTCCCAATCTTCAAATGGAAAAATTTTATGTTTTCTCCCGTATTTGACTACTGATTTTAATACGGCTACCATATCCCTTATAGTTTTGCGTGCAAGTCCGCAAGAAAGTTTGTGAATGACAAATTGTTGAACATCATCTTCCGTAATGATTGTCTTTGTACCAAAATAAGGCAGCAAATGGGTTTGAAGTGTCAGCAAATAAGCGCACATGGTAGAGTGCTTTACAATTGGGCGTTTTGTTTCACACCAGCTTTTTGAAATTTCTTGAAATGTTTTCTGCATATACAATTTTGAGAGAATTAATAATGTCATAACTCCCTCAAAATACGTATATTTTGTGATATATCACATTATTTGTTACCTTTTGAACGGTTATGCGTCTTACACAACATTTCGCAATTCTCAATAGACGTAGCACCGCCTTTGCTCCATGCGGTCACATGGTCGGCATCCATTTCGTTAAGCTTATAAATCCGTGTCTTGTGGGCATTATCACCGATGGCACATAGCGGACAGTTTGATATGCCTTTTTCTTTCGCTGCCTCGGTTTGGCGAGTATATGCCGCACGTTTCGTTGATTCTTCAAACAGACGGATTTGAAGCAAACTTTTATCTTGTTCGCCTCCTAATACATACTCATAGATATTGCGGGGACATTTGATGCTCTCATCGGCTTGTAGGGCCAACACACGTTCCGTCACATGATTAATGCTGTAAGGGGTCTTATGGTAAGTTTCGTAAAGCCGCCCCCATTCCAGACCACACATATCCCGTTCCACCATAGTGAATGTAGTGGAAACCCAATCTATCACAGAACGGAAATAGTTTTCCAGTTCGCCTATGGATGTATCGCGGCGATGCAGACTCATATAGGTATCTATAGTCATTCCTTTGCTGGCACATACCCATTTTAGAGCCTCTGCTAAGTATTCCTGACGTTTAACATCTCCCTTTATGTAATGGCTCCATTTTTGAACTTCTGCATTTTGCGAATTACTGAACATGCGTTTCGCCGCCGTAACGAACTCGCCCGAATAAATGGCGTTACGTAATTCCTGTTCATTAAGTGGTATGCCCACAATGTTGATGGTCTTGAACCATTCCTTTATTTCCTTTTCTTCGCCCTCACACTCATAAATAAGCAATGAGGACTGCATTATCTTTTGCTGTAATTCTTTGGGCAGACTCAAAAAATACTGCACATTTCCATCGGCATCCTTTATGGCAAATTTTCCCGTGATGAACCTGCCGAAAGAAGTGATGCGCTGCTGTCCGTCAAGTACCTCATACCGTCCGTCACTTGTACGGTTGAAGTATATCAACCCGATGGGGTAGCCTTTCAACAGCGATTCAATGACGGCTACATCGCGTTTTCCGTCATTGTAGATGTAATGTCGCTGGTATTCCGGCTGGATGGTAAGTCGCCCATCAAGCCCGAATAGTCCCTTACCTTCCAATTCATTGTATGTAAAACCTTTGCAAACATCTGCAACAGTCCATTCTGTATGTAATGTTGTCTTCATATATTTTTTTGTTTTTAAGTTGAAATCTTAGATGCAACAGAAAGTGAAGGGAAAGGATTTTCTAATAACTTGTGGAATCCCAATAGCAATGTCGCTCAACCTCTCGTTGAAGGAGAGCGAAAATTCAAACGGATATTTATCAAAAGTAATATTCATGACTCATAATATAGTTTTGAAAAAGGAATCGAAGTTCTTTGAAATCTTAGGGATAACAAAAACATGGTTTGGGAGTGCTTCTAAAATTTATCCCGAACAAATCCAAATTGACCGTCAAGGAAAAAAAACCAAAGTAACAAAGCTCAATGACGGGGCTGTATTGCATCATCCACAAATCCCTCAGAATGAGACTTATTATATAGTTGATGGGAAGTATTACACTCAAGTATATGCAAGAGTTCTTATCAGGCATATCGGATTACAATTTGCGAATGAGTAATCGAGCATATGTTGAGATTAAGGAACCATTATACCAGATAGCACCTCTCCGATTCAAGTCTGCCCAATTAGGGGTGTTAGAGGGGGTATATTCTTTGGTTTTTAACCCCCATTCATTTCCTCTATCAGTTATCCCTAAGATTTCAAATTGCTCCGGACAATATTTTATCAGAAAAGAAATAGGCACCCCCATTACTCCGTCATAATCTGACGGTATTGCATCCGTAAAAGGCACTTCTATTGCATCATAATTATCGTAATGGGCATATGCAATTTTACCACGTATTTCCTTATGTTTGGAATACCGTAGATTATCAGCCATCGACATCAATGAAAGAGGCTGATGACGTCGTCCATGTTCTATGCTCGTAAACCAACAAGAATTCCCTAATCGAGTATAATTCCCGACATATCCCAACCTAGCTGCTTTTTGTCTATCTTTATCATCAACCTTAGCCCCTTCTGGAACACCAAACACCATATCATTACCATTCCCTGTTGCCCCAAGCCATATTTGATTGTTTTTTATCAAAGGGAATACTTCTTTATAGGTAATAGCATTCATATTACCTATAACAGCAAACCTTTTTCCACCTTCTATTATCCATGCCAAAAACTCCCTGAAAAGAGAAAAAGGTGGATTGGTAATAATAAAATCTGCCTCATCCCGCAATTTTGTAACTTCTTTGCTGCGGAAATCCCCATCACAGTTCAAGTATTCCCATTCAAGGTCATCTATATTTATACGTCCATCCCCACTTTTGTCTTTCTCTAAAATGAATATCTTTCCATTGACAGAACTCTTAGTCTTATCAAATTGTGGGGCATCTTGTTCAAACAAAGACGGTTGATAAGGTATTTTATATCTTTTGCTATCTGGTGCATAGCTTGTAGATATCAACTTTTTCAATCCAAGTTCATCGAACTTAGCGGCGAAATAACGGGTAAAGTTACTCCATTCGGGATCATCGCAAGGCAATAAAATAGTCTTTCCCCTGAACACGTTTGGATCATATTCAAGATATGCATTCATTTCCACCTCAATGTCGTGGAATTAAGTATAGAATTCATCGTTTTTAGCTGCTTTCGCTTCCTTCAAATTACTATTTGCCATCGTTTCTTCTTTTCATTGTTTGCTAATTTTGTTGGACACTAAAATCCTCTGACATCAACATTCAGAATGTCCGCTATCTGATATAAAACAGGAATGGCAGGCTGTAACTTGTTTATAGCATATAATTTGACCATATTGAAAGTTTTTCCAAGCCTGTTTGCCAATTCTATTTGCGATTCATACTTTATCTCCAACGGTTGCAAATGTACAAAATTTTATTGGGCATTTTGACTAGCCCCCAAAAGAAAGTGTCAGTCCTGCATATGGTAAGAATCGTTAGACAGAAATACATTACATATCGCAAATTTTGCAACTGTTGACAACAATATTACGATTTGCATTTTTCTATAATCATTTTCCAGACACATCTCCCGAAAAGGACTTCCCCATTTCACAAATACTATATTTCGCACGATTTCTTCCCACCAATCAAAGCCTATCTATAAAGAAAAACTTATATTTGCATTATCTGAATCACACAATCATAGAACCATGAGCAAGATTTATCCGGTAGGCATACAAAGTTTTGAAGAGATACGTAAAAATCATTACTGCTATGTAGACAAAACTGAATTAATTTACCAGCTGGCAAACAGTGGTAAATATTATTTTCTGAGCCGTCCCAGACGATTCGGAAAAAGCCTGCTCATCTCCACGCTTGAAGCCTATTTCTCCGGTAAAAAAGAACTGTTTCAGGGTCTTGCCATGGAACAACTGGAAAAAGAATGGACAGCATATCCAGTGCTGCATCTTGACCTGAATGCACGACGATACGAGAATGAAGCCTCTCTTTATGCTATACTTAACCAACATCTGGAAAGTTGGGAAGCAATCTATGGAGACGAAAAAAAAGATCGGGCTCCAGAAGAACGTTTTGCCTACCTGATAGAAAAAATCAGCCGTACCACTAGCAAAAATGTAGTCGTATTAGTGGACGAATACGATAAACCGATGTTACAGGCCATCGGTAACGAAACTCTTCTTTGCAACTATCGCAACACCCTGAAGGCTTTCTACGGGGTATTGAAAACCTGCGACAAATATCTTCGGTTTGCTCTTCTGACAGGCGTAACCAAATTCAGTAAAGTAAGCGTATTCAGCGACCTGAATAACCTGGAAGACATTTCTCTACAGGCTATGTATAACAATTTGTGTGGAATCACAGAAAAGGAGTTATCAGAAGTATTTGCAGAGGACATCCAGTTATTGGCCGACAATAACACACAAACTTATGCTGAAACTTGTCACCAATTGAAAGAATGGTATGACGGATATCATTTTGCATACCGCTCGGAAGACATCTATAATCCTTTCAGTCTGCTCAATGCTATGAAAAGCCGTGAATTTGGAAGCTATTGGTTTGAGACCGGTACGCCGACTTTCCTCGTAGAATTAATAAAGCATAGTAAATATAATTTGCAGCGGCTTACCGAAGAAATAGCAACTGCCGATTCATTGGGCAGTATTGACACAATGGAAACTAATCCCGTACCCATCCTCTACCAAAGCGGATACCTTACGATTAAAGGGTATGACAAAGAATTTAAAGTATATAAACTGGGATTCCCCAACAAAGAAGTGGCAGAAGGGTTTACACGCTTCTTACTTCCCTGCTATGCATATATGCCTTCCGGCAATCCCTCTTTTGAATTAATGTGTTTTGTAAAAGAGGTACGGGACGGCAAAATAGATGCATTTATGAAACGCCTGCAAAGCTTCTTTACAGACACTCCTTATGAATTAATACGCGATCTGGAATTACATTATCAGAACGTATTGTTCATTATATTCAAACTGTTAGGCTTTTATACCCAGGCAGAATACCATACCTCAGAAGGACGCATTGATCTGATAGTAAAAACAGCGCAGTATATTTACGTCATGGAGTTCAAGCTGGACGGAAGTGCGGAAGAAGCCCTGAAACAAATCAATGACAAACAATATGCACTGCCTTTTGCCACGGATACGAGAAAAGTCTACAAACTGGGAGTAAACTTCAGCCATCGTACACGCAACATTGAAAAATGGGTGGTGGAAGAAGCCCATTCATAGCTTCTCCCCATCCTTAAACTCTTCCCACTTCCTGACCACCGTATCAATGGAAATATCCAGCAATTTCATCTGACTGAACAATTCCGGCAGATTTTCTGTCATAAACTTCAGGCTTCGGGTCTGTTTTATCTTCTCCAGGGCATCAACAGTCACAAAATACCCCAGCCCTCGCCGGGTGTAGATAATCCCCCACTGCAACAGCAGGTCGTAAGTCTTCACCACGGTATTGGTATTGACTTCGAACATAACGGCCTGTTCCCGCACACTGGGTATGCGATCATCTGAATGATACTTTCCAGCCAGTATCTCGTCGCAGATTCGTTCTGCCATTTGCAGATAAATGGCTCGGTCTTGCTTGAAATCTACCATCTTACTATCTAAACTCCAACTTTCTAAAACCTTTATAGGTCATGATAACAGCTACTATGCTCCAAACCACAGAAACAATCGACCATGTGTATTTAATGATACTTTTAGGAGCACCTAATCCATACATACACAATACTGGCAACACATAAGACAAAACACATAAAACAACTATCAGCCAGAACCGGGTTTTGCTGTATTGTTTCCTCAACATAACCACCAAAGTCCACAGGGCTACATAAAAAGCAATCACCACCTGCAGCATAAGTTGCTTAAGTCCATAGCCTCCTCCCAAAAAGAGAAGAACCGGTCCGTTCGTTTCCTCTGTAAAAAGCAATGGAATAGCCAGTTGCATAAAGATATTCGATAATATCGCACATCCCAACAACATCACCGTACCTATCAAAAAAGTACTGAAAAACAAACTTACATATTTTTCTGCCAATGTGACCGGAAGCATGAACTTATTTATCAGACCTCTGTCATTCCGCATATCTTCCACCAGGCTCCAGAACGTAAAATAATAAGATAGGAGTATCAGCAATTGCTCTATGAGTGACAAGCATTCTTTCAAACTATCTCCTGACACCAAGGCACAAAACACACAGATACTAAAAGAGCGTAAAAACAAAAGCTGGATAAAGGCTTTCTTTTTTCCATAGCCAAACATTTCCTTTAACTGAAACTGACTAAACTTCCACATTTCTTTCATTGCAAAACTTTTCATATCCTTCCTCCTCCCTTGATTAATGCATTAAACAGCAGTTCCAAAGATACTTCCGTATCCATGTTTTCCTGCTTATGAGTGATTACATGGTAACCTTCGGTACAAGCTTCTGCATATAGCACTCCTTCTTCATTACTTTGGATTCCGAACGAATACCGACTAGCGATTTCCTCCAAAGAAGCCGCATACACAGGAGCATCCTTTCTTAACACAATCACATCGGTCAACAGATTTTCAATGTCCTGCACAATGTGTGTAGACAAAACCACTATCTGATCTTCACGAACATGCTTCATCAGCAGCTTACGAAACATCTTTCGTGCCGGAATATCCATTCCATTGGCAGCCTCATCCAACAATACGATTTTAGTTCCAAGCGACAGGGCGATGCTGAATGCCACTTTATGCTTCTCTCCTAACGATAATTGGTTCAAATTCTTAATATCCCGCTGTATTTCAAAATTGACCAGACAATCATTCTGCACCTCTTTACGAAATTCGGGATAGAATTCGGAATAAATAGCGAGGAACTGCTCCAAGCTCATATTCGGAAAGATAAAATCAGCCGGTAGCATGAATACCTTCTGCAAAGTCTCCACATCCCTCTCCCTGAGATTACGACCGTCTACATAAATCTCACCGCCGTGAGCAAAAAGCTTACCAGCAATCAGTTTCAATAGTGTGGTCTTGCCTGAGCCGTTCATTCCCAACAGACCATAGAATCTCCCTTCCTTCAAACGGAGATTCAAATTGTCCAATACATTTTTATCGGACTGATACCCAAATGAAACACCTCTCAATTCTACCATAACCTTTAAATTAAAAATCGTTACACTGTACCATTAAAGTGGTACAGCAAAAATAACTTTTTTTCTTGAACAAACAAATGGTTTTACGGAAATTATGATGCAATATCCAACAAACCTCAGCACACTTTCTACGTTTCCATTCTGTGAACCCTACGTTTCCCGATGCGGAACCGTACGTTTCGCATAAGGAAAACATATGGTTCCGCGCTGAGAAACGTAAAAGACTTCTTTCCCTCCGAAAGTATTCGCTTTGATAATTCCAGCTATTTTTCGTAACTTCGCATGTTCATCTAACAAGAAAAGATACATGTCAGAAAATGATTTTATTACCATAAAAGGTGCCCGGGTGAATAACCTGAAAAATATCGACGTACGTATTCCACGCAACAAGCTGGTAGTCATTACCGGACTGTCTGGTTCGGGAAAGTCGTCGCTGGCATTCGATACGCTGTATGCCGAAGGGCAAAGACGCTATGTAGAAAGTCTGTCTTCTTACGCCCGCCAGTTTCTCGGACGTATGAGCAAACCGGAATGTGACTTTATCAAAGGGATTCCACCTGCCATCGCCATTGAACAGAAAGTGACGAGCCGCAACCCGCGTTCTACCGTGGGTACCTCGACGGAGATTTATGAATACCTACGCCTGCTTTTCGCACGGGTAGGGAAAACGTATTCTCCCGTAAGCGGGCAACTGGTAAAGAAGGACAGTGTGGAAGACATCGTGAACTGCATGCTGTCTTACCCGAAGGGCACACGCTACACCGTACTGACACCTATCCTTCCCCGTGACGGAAGAAGTGTGGCAGAACAGCTGGACATGGATATGAAGCAGGGCTTTACCCGACTGGAAGTGGACGGCGAGATGGTACGCATTGAAGATTATACCTACGATGAGAACGATAAGGTGTATCTGTTAGTGGACCGCATGAGCTGCGATGACAGCAAGGATGCCATCAGCCGACTGACGGATTCTGCCGAGACGGCCATGTACGAAGGTGACGGCACGTGTATGCTTCGTTTCTATTTGTCGGATGACACCCGCCTGCATGTATTCAGCACGAAGTTTGAAGCCGACGGCATCAAGTTTGAAGAACCGAACGACCAGATGTTTTCGTTCAACTCTCCGCTGGGAGCCTGCCCTACGTGCGAAGGATTCGGAAAGATTATCGGTATCGATGAACACCTGGTGGTGCCCAACCGTGCACTGAGTGTGTACGATGGTGCCGTGCTTTGCTGGAGGGGCGAGAAAATGGGAGAATGGCTGAACGAGTTCCTTCGGGAAGCTCCGGCTCATGATTTCCCCATCTTTGCTCCCTATTATGAACTGACACAGGAACAGAAAGATTACCTCTGGCACGGACCAAGAGAGAAGGTCTGCATCGACTCTTTCTTCAAGATGCTGGAGGAAAACCAATATAAGATACAGTATCGCGTGATGCTGGCACGCTACCGGGGAAAAACGACTTGCCCTACCTGTCACGGAAGCCGACTGAAAAAGGAGGCCAGCTACGTACGAGTGGGTGGAAAGAATATCTCGGAACTGGTAGAAATGCCGATTACCCAGCTGCAGGAGTTTTTCCGTACGCTCACACTAGATGCGCACGACACCCTCGTGGCACAACGCCTGCTAAGTGAAATCAAGAACCGTCTGACATTCCTGTCGGATGTGGGACTGGGTTACTTGACGCTGAACCGATTGAGCAACTCGCTTTCGGGAGGTGAAAGTCAGCGAATCAACCTGGCCACCTCGTTAGGAAGCAGTCTGGTAGGGTCATTGTATATTCTTGACGAACCAAGTATCGGTCTGCACAGTCGTGACACTACTCGCCTTATCAAGGTGCTGCGCCAGTTGCAGCAATTGGGAAACACGGTAGTGGTAGTGGAACATGACGAAGAAATTATCCGTGCAGCAGATTATATCATCGATATTGGTCCGAAAGCCGGACGACTGGGCGGACAAGTGGTGTATGAGGGCGACATGAAAGACTTACAGAAGGGAAGCGACAGCTATACCGTGAAATACCTGTTAGGAGAAGAGACCATCGACCTGCCTGCCAGCCATCGTCCGTGGAACAATTATATCGAAATCAAGGGAGCACGCGAGAATAACCTGAAAGGCATCGACGTGCGCTTCCCGCTTAACGTGATGACGGTGGTGACGGGGGTCAGCGGTTCCGGAAAGAGTACGCTGGTACGCGACATTTTCTACAAGGCTCTGAAGCGGGAATACAGTGAATCGAGTGAACGCCCGGGCGAATTCATCTCATTGGAAGGAGACATCCGTCAAGTGAATGACATCGAGTTTGTGGACCAGAACCCTATCGGAAAGTCTTCCCGAAGTAATCCGGTAACTTACGTCAAGGCCTATGACGAAATCCGCAAACTGTTTGCCGACCAGCCGCTGGCCAAGCAGATGGGATACAGTGCAGGCTATTTCTCATTCAACACGGAAGGCGGACGTTGCGAAGAATGCAAGGGAGAAGGTACGGTAACGGTAGAAATGCAGTTCATGGCCGACCTGGTGTTGGAATGTGAGTCGTGCCACGGCAAGCGCTTCAAGAACGACACGCTGGAAGTGAAGTTTGAAGGAAAAAACATTTACGACATACTGGAAATGACGGTCAACCAGGCCATCGAGTTCTTTACGGAACACAACCAAAAGAAGATTGTCAAGAAGTTGCGCCCGCTACAGGATGTGGGACTGGGTTATATCAAGCTGGGACAGTCTTCGTCTACCCTCTCGGGAGGAGAAAACCAGCGCGTGAAACTGGCGTACTTCCTCAGCATCGAAAAGGCGCAGCCTACCATCTTCGTGTTCGACGAACCGACCACAGGCTTGCATTTCCATGACATAAAGAAACTGTTGGAAGCTTTCGATGCCCTCATCAGTCGGGGACATACGCTGGTCATCATCGAACACAACATGGATGTCATCAAATGCGCCGACCATGTGATTGACCTCGGTCCGGAAGGTGGCGACATGGGGGGAAATCTCGTGGCAGCTGGCACACCGGAAGAAGTGACCAAATGTGCGGCCTCCTATACGGGACAATACCTGGCAGAAAAACTCAATCAGTAATCTTAACAAACAGACACATGACTCAAACTCTTGAAACCCTATACAGCCAGTTCACCGGCCATGCTCCAGAAAGCATGGAAGCATTGCCGGGAGCCGGTTCCAACAGAAGCTACTACCGCCTGAAGGGTACTCCGACTCTTATCGGGGTATGCGGTACTTCACGCGAAGAAAACGAGGCCTTCATCTACTTGTCACGCCATTTTCAGGCACAGCATCTTCCGGTACCGGCGGTGCATGCCGTTTCCAATGACGGACTCTGTTACCTGCAGGATGATTTAGGAACAGATTCCCTGTTTCAGCTTATCGCACACGGAAGAGAAACCGGAGAGTTTGGCTCAACGGAAAAGGACTTGCTGAAAAAAGTCATCCGGTTACTGCCCCGTATACAGTTTGAAGGGGCACAAGGACTAGATTTCGGGAAATGCTATCCAGCGGTAGAGTTCAATCACAGAAGCATTCTGTGGGACTTGAACTACTTTAAATACTGTTTTCTGAAAGCTACGGGAGTGGAATTCAGAGAAGATTTGTTAGAAGACGATTTCGAAACCCTTTGCCAGACACTGATAGAGAGCATGGAACCCCAACCGGTATTCATGTATCGTGACTTCCAGAGCCGTAATATCATGGTGAAGGACGGAGAGCCTTACCTGATTGACTTCCAGGGAGGACGGAAAGGACCACTGTATTATGACGTGGCTTCTTTCCTCTGGCAAGCCAAGGCCAACTATCCGGACAGCCTGCGCCAGGAACTGATTGACGAGTACTTGGAAGCCCTACGCCCCTACAAACAGATAGAAAAGGAAGTATTCCTGTCCCGTCTACGTCATGTCGTATTGTTCCGCACGCTACAAGTACTGGGAGCTTACGGCTTCCGCGGCTACTTCGAGAAAAAGACTCATTTCATCGAAAGCATTCCTTTCGCTATTGAGAATCTGCGCCAGTTATTGCAGGAGGGTTTTCCGGAATATCCTTATCTCTGCGAGGTATTACAGCGCATGACAGAACTGAAACAGTTTGCCGCTGCACGCAACCGCCGTAACCTGACGGTCACGGTAATGAGTTTCTCTTACCGGAAAGGGATTCCGGCAGACGAAAGTGGAAATGGTGGAGGATACGTGTTCGACTGCCGCGCCGTACACAACCCCGGACGCTACGAGCAGTACAAATCGCTTACAGGACTGAACACACCGGTCATCGAGTTTTTAGAGAAGGACGGAGAGATTACAGAATTCCTTCGTCATACCGACGCTCTGGTGGATGCCCACGTGCAGCGTTTCCTGGAACGTGGATTCTCGCACCTGATGATTTGCTTCGGATGTACCGGAGGGCAGCACCGCTCTGTGTACTCTGCCCAACACACAGCAGTGCACTTGCATGAAAAATTTAAAATTAATGTACACTTGATTCATCGGGAACAACAAATAGACCAATTACTGAAAGCCAAATGAAAGCCATGATATTTGCTGCCGGACTGGGTACCCGGCTCAAACCGCTGACCGACCACATGCCCAAGGCCTTAGTTCCGGTGGCCGGACGTCCCATGCTGGAACATGTGATTCTCAAACTGAAAGAAGCAGGATTTACCGAACTGGTCATCAACATTCACCATTTCGGAGAACAGATTATCGATTTTCTGAAAGCTAACCAGAATTTTGGACTGACCATTCATATCAGCGATGAACGTGACAGATTGCTCGATACAGGAGGCGGTATCAAAAAGGCGGCAACCTTCTTTACAGGAACGGAACCGTTTTTGGTACACAATGTGGACATCCTGTCGAATGCCGACCTGAAAGAGGTTTATGATTTTCATCGGAAAAGTCAGAATCTGGCTACACTGCTGGTCAGCCCGCGCAAAACTTCGCGCTACCTGTTGTTCGATACGGACAACCGTCTGCAGGGCTGGATTCATAAAGACACGTTGCAAACCAAGCCGGAAGGTTTTGTGTACGAACCGGGCCAATACCGCGAATATGCGTTCAGCGGCATCCATGTAATTTCACCGGAACTATTTCATTACATGGATGGAGAGGCATGGAAGGGCAAATTTCCCATCATGGATTTTTATCTGCACACCTGCCGGCAACTCCAGCTCGGAGGATGCATCAAAGAAGACTTGCAACTGATAGACATCGGCAAACCGGACACGCTGGCCCGGGCCGAAGAATTCCTAAAGGATTAATACCAAGTAACCGCACTACCCGTATTGCTTCGCTGATCCCACTTCAGGGCATCGGTCAGCATACTGGAGTTGGCACGGATAGAGAAGTTATAAGAAGTAAACGGACCGAACACCAATCCGCAACTCATATTAAAGCAGTGCAAGTCACGGGTAATGTTCAAGGTTGTCATAGACATCTCCTTGGAGGTAAAGTCGTATCCGGTAGAATAAGTCATGTTCCAACGGCTACCAATCTTGAAGTTACCCGACACGTTCAATGAATGCGTCAATGAATACGGATAACGCATGGTCTTGATGTTAATGTCCTTCGAACGGTCCTCACGAATACTGTAGCTATAGCTCAAGCTGACACTCCAAGGCAATTTGAAAGCCAGGTAACCGTCTGAATCGACAGAAGCTTTCTCCGTCTTTCGCATGTTGGAGTTGTTATTCTGTTCTTCCGTTTCTTCCTCTGTCTCCTCGTCTTCATTTTCTTCCTTACCTTTATTGTCCTTGTTCTTTTTATCCTCTTCTTTCTTACCGAAGAGTTTCTTGAAAGTATCGTTGTTCAAGGTATAAGAGAATGAACCACTGTATCCCTGGAAACGTCCGAAACGTCCATAAGACCATTCTGTGCGGTCGCCCACCACTACATTACCATTTTCATCGAACTGGTATGCATACGTAGCGAATGAGGCATTCATATTAAATGTATAGCTCTTGGTCAGCTTCAAACGAAGGTTCATGCTCAAGTCACTCCACTTTTTATTGGCTACGTCGTAAGAAAGAGAAGCCCCTAACTGGTCAATCAAGCTGATTTTCTTGTAGCCGGTAGTATCCTTGTCCGACTTCATCTTCATCTCGATATTGTTATCAATTGAGAAGCTGATGTTCTGTGACATATTCTTTCCCGGATAGCCGTATACAGCTCCTTCATAAGGAGAATACTCTACGGTACGCACCTCACCGTCTTCATCCGTATAAGTATAGGTGTCGTAATAGCCGTAACGTGATTTTCCAAAGTCCGGTGTATAGGTATAGCTGACGGTCGGTGTAAAGACGTGACGAATCTGAAGCTCCTTGCTCTTCATGAACAAAGGCTTGTACATACCATACAACTTGGTATTCATCTGTAAAGACAGGTTGTAATCGTACAAACGGTTGAAGCCGTTGATAGTATCTCGCTTCACATGATCACGCGAGGTAGGACTCGCATCATAGCTCTGCTTTACTTTTCGCAAATACCAGCGTTCCGTGTAATTGAACGAAGGAACGATGTTGATATACTTGAACAAGTTGAAAGTTGCCGAAACCGGAATCTTGTGCTGCATACCGTTCTCCCACTGTGTCAAAGGTGTCTTAAACAACAGATTATCCTTTGTACTGATGGAGTTGGTAATACTTCCGGTGTACTGCAATGAAATCTTTTCGTACCAGCGCTCATCTCCTGCCGATTTTTTACGCTTGAACGGATAAATACGATTCAATGAGATATTTACGTCCGGAAGCGTCATGCTCAAAGAAGAGTCACGCGTGTTCTGTGTGATATTGAATGCTCCAGAGATGTTCAATCCGATTTCCGGAAAGTTACGTGAGTAGCTCACACTGGAAGCCTTGGTATTCTGAGAATACTGCTGCGGGTTATACAAACTGCTCAAACTGGAACGGTCGTAACTACTGGTAGCAAAGTTCACACTGGCCGAGAACGAACTGTTCGGATTGGCCTTAGCATCCTGCCGGTGACTCCACTGGATACGGAAGTCTTTCGACACAGAATAGTCGGGCATGTTTTTCTCACCCGTTTTTGTCACCAGATAGCTGGCATTGAACGAGCCACTGAATTTATAACGCTTGTTATAGTTAGATGCAGCCGATAATCCCCAAGAACCCTTCGTAAAGACTTCTCCCAATACTTTCAAGTCCATCTGGTCGCTGATGGCAAAATAATAACCACCGTCGCGCAGATAAAAACCACGGTTCATTTCATCACCATACGTCGGCATGATAAAACCGGAAGAATAGCTACTATTGAACGGGAAGAAACCAAAAGGTACGGCAATAGGAAGAGGCACATCCTCTACCACGAGCTGTGCAGGTCCGAATACTACGTTTTTCTTCGGACGTACCTTTGCCATGGAAAGTTTCAAATAAAAATGAGGATGTTCGTGATTGTCGCAAGTAGTATATTTACCATGACGCATGTAAATTTCATCGTTTGCCCCTTTCTTTCCTTCCTCACTGGTGACATATCCTTCACCTTGCTGTGTGACAATGCTATTGATGAAACCCTTCTTGGTCTTGAAGTTATAGCGCATGATTTTAGATTCATACGGTGTTTCTCCATCCTTGAAAATCGGTGAACCCGTTTCCACTCCTGCCGTATCGGTCACTCCCGTGGCATAGACGGTACTGCTGTCCATATTCATCGTAATCACCGCAGAGGTCAGCTCAATGTTCTGGTAATTCACTTTACCTTCTCCATAAAGATGTGCATAGCCCTCTTTCGTAAAGACAATCGAATCGCTTGCCTCATAAATGACCGGCGCATCCAGCGGTTCTTTTTTCTTTGTGGTATCTGCGGCCAGCGAGTCCATTCCCAGCGAATCCAGCGCCAGCGAGTCCCGATGAAGGGAATCGGTCTTCTCTCCTCCCCGCATACGTTTTCCTCTCACACGCTGTGCTTCGGCATAGAATGAGCAGAAAAAGCCAAAAACAAACAGAGATAGCAGTAAATATGTAGTTCTTCTAAATGATGTCATCACCGTCTTTTTACGCAATATGCGGTGCAAAAGTAAGCATTATCCGACAAATAAACGTCAACGCTTTCCTTTTTAATGTATTTTTAGTTCTACAAAAAGAGTTTACACCAGGCATCAAAACGTGCCAACCCCTCTTCCCCATGCTTTTCAATACTCTTTCGGGCCTTCTCCACGCTCTTTTCCTTATCCAATTTGGTCTTTGAATAAAACTTATCGGCAAAACAGATAATCTGCTCTTCCAGGCTGATTGGAATCATTTCACGGTGAGGCACCGGAAGGTCACGTTCCATAATCGCCTTGAGGGAAAGTCCGGCACCTGTATGACGCTCACACACCAGCGCATGACGCGGATAACCCTCACGAGCCACCAACTCCGAACCTAAATACCCATGACAGATATAGGGATATTTACCAAAGCAGAAAATGCCATCTGCGTCCGTCATAAAAATACCAATATCATGAAGCATCGCCGCTTCTTCTATAAAAGTCAAGTCCAGATTCAGTTCCGGATGCTTGCGTGCCATATCCAAGGCCTTGTCTGCTACCGAACGGCTGTGCACCAGCAAAATATGTTTTAACTCATTATCTTCCGGATAATATTTGTCAATCAATGCAAGTGGATTCATAAATAAATGTGGCTATATTTGTAAAAAGTATCACAAATCTACAAAAATTCCATGAGTTACACGAAAAGAATCTTTTTGAAATACATTTTGGGTGCATGTATAAGCTGTTTTATGGCCCTGCAAGGACATGCCACCGTGCGCAACGGAGCTGACCAGCTAGAAAAACTGCTTCCCTTACTTGAAGGAAAACGGGTTTCTCTGGTAGTAAACCATACTTCTCTTTGTGGGAAAACCCACTTACTGGATACCTTGGTCAGTCTAGTAAAAATCGTACGGGTATTTGCTCCTGAACATGGATTTCGAGGGGATGCAGATGCCGGAGAATACATTCAAAACGGAAAAGATACCCGCACGAGGGTGCCCATCCTTTCACTTTATGGAAAAAACAAGAAACCGCTACCGTCACAGCTGACTGGCACAGATGTGGTAGTGTTCGACATACAAGACGTAGGTGCCCGCTTCTATACTTACATCAGTACGCTTTATTACGTGATGCAGGCTTGTGCCGAGAACCAGAAAGAACTGATTGTGCTGGACCGCCCCAATCCTTGTGACTACGTGGACGGTCCGGTACGAGAAAAGGCATACAAAAGCTTTGTAGGTATGCTTCCCATCCCCCTGCTTCATGGATGTACCTTAGGCGAAATAGCCGGAATGATTAATGGAGAAGGCTGGTTAGGTAAAGGCCTGCAATGTCGTTTGCAAGTAATTCGAGTGGAAGGATGGAAACACGGACAGCCTTACTCGCTTCCGGTAAAACCTTCTCCCAATTTACCAAACGATCTTTCCATTGCGCTCTACCCCTCACTCTGTCCTTTTGAAGGAACTTCCGTAAGCATCGGCAGAGGAACTACTTATCCTTTCCAAGTCATCGGTTCTCCGGCACTAAAGGATTTTTTCCAGTTTCAGTTTACTCCACGCTCTTTAAAAGGGTTCGACAAGCATCCGCTTCATCAGAATCAGGCCTGCTTCGGCCTTGACTTGCGTACAAAAAAAGAGCTACCTCAAGGCTTTTCCCTAAAATACCTCCTGCAGTTTTATCAGCTCTATCAGAAGCAATATCCGGATGCCGAAAAGCGTTTCTTCAGCCGTTCCCAATGGTTTGACCTGCTGATGGGTACCTCACAGGTACGCAAGGATATACTTCAGGGAAAAACGGAATCCGAAATACGCCAGGCATGGGAGAAGGACTTGCAAGCTTACCGTTCCTTACGTGAAAAATATTTATTGTATGAATAAAAAACAAGCGGACAGCAGATTGCTTCTTTCAAGCCTCCTACTGTCCGCTTCTTACTATCTTAATCTGCGCGATTATTTCTTTTTCATCTTCTGCATCATACCAGCCATCTTGCTGCCAGTTACCATCTTCATCATCTTACGAGTCTGGTCAAACTGCTTCAACAAACGGTTTACTTCCTGAATGCTTGTTCCACTACCTTTAGCGATACGTGTACGACGTGTTCCGTTCAGAATTTCCGGATGAGTACGTTCTTCCGGAGTCATTGAATAAATAATAGCCTCAATGCTCTTGAATGCATTGTCGTCGATATCAATATCCTTAATGGCTTTTCCTACACCCGGAATCATGGAAGCCAGTTCCTTCAAGTTACCCATCTTCTTAATCTGGTGAATCTGAGTCAGGAAGTCATTGAAATCGAACTGGTTTTTCTGAATCTTCTTCTGAAGGCGTTTCGCTTCTTCTTCATCATACTGTTCCTGTGCACGTTCTACCAATGACACGATATCACCCATACCCAGGATACGGTCGGCCATACGGGCCGGGTGGAACTGATCTACGGCATCCAGTTTCTCACCGGTACCCACGAACATAATCGGCTTGTTTACCACTGTACGGATAGACAGGGCCGCACCACCACGTGTATCACCATCTAACTTGGTCAATACTACACCAGTGAAATCCAGACGTTCATTAAACTCACGCGCTGTATTTACCGCATCCTGTCCGGTCATGGCATCAACTACAAACAATGTAGCATCCGGATTGATAGCTTTCTTGATGGCTTCAATCTCGTTCATCATCTGTTCGTCTATTGCCAAACGACCAGCCGTATCGACAATTACCAGATCATACCCTTTTGCTTTCGCTTCTTGAATGGCATTCAAGGCAATCTGTACAGGGTCTTTGCTGTCCAATTCGCTATATACAGGAACTTCTACCTGCTGGCCGAGCACTTTCAACTGCTCAATTGCAGCCGGACGATACACGTCACACGCTACCAGCAAAGGTTTACGGTTCTTCTTTGATTTCATCATGCGGGCCAGCTTACCAGAGAAGGTAGTCTTACCAGAACCCTGCAAACCTGACATCAAGATAACAGCCGGACGACCTTTCAATTCGATTTCGGCAGTATCTCCTCCCATCAAGGTAGTCAGTTCATCGTGTACAATCTTCACCATCAACTGACTAGGCTTGACAGCTGTCAATACATTCTGTCCCAGTGCTTTTTCCTTTACCGTATCTGTAAAGTTCTTTGCTACTTTATAATTCACGTCCGCATCCAGCAATGCACGACGTACATCCTTCAAGGTTTCGGCCACATTGATTTCGGTGATTTTACCTTCACCTTTCAATATCTTAAACGACCGTTCTAGTCTTTCACTTAAATTATCGAACATATATGTTGCTTTTTTATTTATTATCAAAAATTTCCAGCGTGCAAAATTACAAAAAAATCAGTATGCTCAAATCTTTTTGTTCTGCCATTTTGCTTTTTTCAGATAAATGAGACTGGAACCTAACATCAATACGTAATAAATCACTTCCGTGGTGAAGCATACGTCTACCGATGCCTGGATAACCATGCCCACCACAATGATATAAAGTGCATAGAAAACTTGTACAAACACTTCCAATACCAACGCCGCCTGCGTATTGCCCGTTCCTGATATGCCATTGAAGTACACATTGGCCAGCGAAGCAATCAGCATAGCCCCGCACACCACATACAAAGCCGAAACAGACTCCACCAGCAAGGCTTCTTCATTTGTATAAACCGACAAGATACTTCCGGGAAACGCCACGCACAAGCCTACGCACACTACCATAATCAAAAACGACATCCGGGATATTTTATGCAATAACGTGACTACCCCTGATGAACCGCCGGCACCAATCAGATTACTCACCAACGTATTGGCGGTAGTAGAAAGTGCCTGTACAGGAATCAGCAACACTACATACACACTTCGCACGATATTGGCCACCGCCAGTTGCCGCTGCCCGAGTCGTTCAAGAGCCATAAAAAAGACAAACCAGATGGCCATAGCCAGAAAATACTGTACCATCGTGAAACAAGATATGCGAAGGATGCGTAGCACCATACTTAAATCGAACTGTCCAAAACGATTCAGTCCGTATTTTTTCAAGTCCACCTTATAATAGGTATAAAGCAAAAAGAAGAGCAGTGAAGAAGCCTCAGCAATGACAGAAGCCAAAGCGGCACCACGTACCCCCATTTCTGGCAGACCTAATTCTCCGAATACCAAGGCGTAATCAAGCACCACATTCACCAAAGCCATTACGACTGCATTCATCGTCAACACTTTGGTACGCGTAATACCGATATAAAGCCCACGAAACATCACATTCACAAAAGCAAAAAGAAATCCCCAGATACGCCAGGTGAAAAATTCATAAGTCGCCCCGTAAATAGAATCCGAAGTAATCAGCAACCGAATCAACGGAGCAGCAGAAAAATACATCAGTATCAACAAACAAACTGCCATACCGAAACTGAAAGCCGTTCCCTGCCACATAATAGGACCTACCGCGCGATAGTTTCCTTCTCCATTACGACGAGCTATCAGAATCTGCGAACCGACACTAAAACCGAAAGCTATGGTATAGACACAAATGTAGAGCAATCCGCCCATAGCAGCTGCTCCCAATGCGACTTCACCCACACGCCCTAAAAAGGCTGTATCGGTCACATTTATCACATTCTGCGCCAACAGGCCCAGAAAAATAGGATAAGTAACACGCCAGATTTCCTTATTGGTGTACATACATCAAAAGAATAAAAATGATTGGAAATTGCATACTTTTGCAAAGATACATTTTTAAAACCAGAACTACATAAAAAGCACTTAAATACCTAACTCGCATCACTTAGTTTCAAATAAAACAATTTCAAATAAAATAATTTTTACTCATTTCGTTGGTTTGTGTGCAATTTAGCACTATTTTTGCAGCCGATTTTTAACAAACAACCTAAAAACGAATGAAAAAATTTCTTTTCATCAGTGCAGCGACACTGTGTATCTCTTTCCCGACTTTCGCGGGAGATTATCTGACCAACACCAATCAAAACGCCGCTTTCCTTCGAATGATAGCCCGAGGAGCTTCTATTGATATAGACGGTGTGTATAGTAACCCTGCAGGACTTTCTTTCCTTTCGCACGAAGGATTCTACCTGTCACTGACCGGACAAAGTGCCTACCAGACCCGTGAAATTGACGCTACTTTCCCGCTCTTTCAGCAAGCTGACGGAACCAACGGCAGCCGATTGTACAAAGGAACTGCCTCTGCTCCCTTCATTCCGAGCTTTCAAGGATTATATAAAAAGGATAATTGGGTAATCTCTGCCAGCTTTGCCATTACCGGCGGTGGAGGAAAAGCCTCATTCAGTAACGGTCTTCCAATGTTCGATGCATTAGCTATGGGAATGATTCACCAGCAAACTGGCGGCCAAGTAACTCCCCAGATGTACGACATTAATACTTCTATGGATGGAAAGCAATACATTTACGGAGTACAATTAGGATTGAGCTACAAAATCAACGACTGGCTGAGTGTATTTGCCGGCGGCCGAATGAACTACGTAAAAAGTGGTTATGAAGGTTACCTGAAAGCCTACATGAAAGAGAATTTAGGCGAAGCCCAATTGGCCAACCTTGAACTGGACTGCGACCAGAGCGGATGGGGACTGACTCCCATCATTGGTGTGGATGCTAAATTAGGGCGTTGGAACCTGGCTGCAAAATATGAATTCAAGACAAACCTGAATATTGAAAACCAGACTCACACACTGGAAGTTCCTACAGGTACCCCAGAAGCGGTCATAAAACCTTACGCAGATGGAGAACAAACTCCCAGCGATATTCCTGCCTACCTGAGTGTAGCTGCCGGATATGAAATTTTGCCTAACCTCCGTGCTTCTGTGGAGTATCACTTTTATGATGATAAACATGCAGGCATGCTGAACGACCGACAGAAAACCCTGAAGCACGGTACTCACGAATACCTTGCCGGTATGGAATGGGACATTACCAAACGACTGACTGTCAGTGGTGGTTTCCAAAAGACAAACTATGGTCTGAGCAATGATTTCCAAACCGACACCAGTTTCTCATGCGACTCTTACTCATTAGGATTTGGTGCCAGAGTCAACCTTACACAAGCATGGAGCATTGATGTGGCCTATTTCTGGACACATTACAACAAATACACCAAAGAAACAGACAACTACAACGGTACAGGTCTGAAAGGAACTGACATTTACAACCGTACGAACAAAGTATTCGGATTAAGTCTGAACTATAAATTCTAATTTAACCCCTCTTCTGGCTTCTCACCTGCCCAACACATGAGAAGCCGGAAGTTAACCTTAAAAATCCTTACTTTCTCCTTCTTGTTAGAAAGGAAACAGATAGTTTTTGTTACTTTTGTCAAGTAAAACCTTGTACTAATTCTCAAAAATTAAACTATGAACAAAAAACTATCATGGCTATTGCTCTCCACTCTATTGGGAGGAGCCGTACTGACTGGATGTTCGGAGGAAAATCCAAGACCGACAAACGGAGAAGGTGATCAGAATCCCACATCGAAGAACCCCACAGAACTCTATTATGCCAACATGTTCGGTAAGGAGGCTATGAGTACCTACTATTACTGGAATAAGGAAATCAGTAGTAACCTGGACAACTGGAACATCGAGACCAACAATGACCCAATCGGCACCGTTGACCGAATAAGGTACCACCAAGGAGATAAATACATTGACAAATGGTCCATGCTCACTGACGACATGGCTTCCTTCAACAGCAGTGTGGAAGGAGTTTCTACTACTTTTGGCTGGAACCTTACTTTCTACCCTGTAAACAAAGAAAAGAATCAATATGCAGCAGCAGTAAACTTTGTCCATGAAGGGAGTCCTGCTGCAAAAGCGGGATTTAAACGAGGAGACATTATCCTTTCTATAAATGATGAAGAAATCACCCCCGACAACTATACGGATTTATACTATAAACCTACCTTAAAGGTTTCCCTCGGAAAACTGCAAGAAAATATCATTGTCAGCCAAAACAAGTCAATAGAGCTGACAGCCGTCAACATGTACGAAAATCCTATCATTTGCGACTCCGTATATGAATTCAACGGAAAGAAAGTGGGCTATCTGGCCTATACCAGCTTTGACCTGAAATCCATCAATCCACTGATTGAAATCGGGAAAAAGTTTAAAGCAGAAGGTATTGACGAATTGGTTTTAGACCTCCGGTACAACGGAGGAGGTTATGTTATTACTGAAAACGTGTTAGCCTCTATGTTTGCTCCGCAAGAAGCTGTCAGCAGCAAGAAAGTATTCGAAAAGGAAATCTACAACAGCTATTTGAGCAAAAGCTACCAGAAACAAGGAGAAAGTCCGGAAACCCGTTTCACCACCGAATTCAATTACCCGGAAGTGGAAGTCAATGCAAGCACCAAAGATGCCAACATCGGATTGAAAAAAATCTACGGATTAATCGGTTCTGGATCGGCATCGGCATCCGAAGCACTGCTTGGTGGATTAATGCCTTATACAAACGTTCGACTCATCGGCACACAGACACACGGTAAGTACTGCACCGGGTGGATGCTTAGCGCAGAAGAGATGTATGAAAAATGTCCGCAAGAGCTGAAGAACTGGGGCATCTATGTAATGGTCAGCATTTACCAGAATGCCGATGGAAAAACGCCCTGTATGCCTGATGGACTCATCCCAGACATACAGATTGAGGAAAACCCGATACAGGCTTATCAAATAGGAGACGTCAACGAGCCTCTCTTGAAACAGGCACTCACGGAAGCCGGACGTTCATACGAAACTGACGGTGTACGCAGCCGTAGTGCGGCTTCCCCACACTTCAAGGCACTCCCGCCTGTAAAAACACCACTCTTTGGAAAACGTATCCAGCTAATTCCATCATTCGTTTCTTCACACTCCAAATAATGGCTCAATAAAAAGTTCGCCAGACTCCGCAAAAGAATCTAGCGAACTTTTTTATACAATCATCTATGATTCAAACACATTCTTATTCTTCCCATACCAGATAAGCAGACACCAGCCAATGGTTCAACTCATCCTTATTTACAGGCTGGGCTTCAGGTATGCTGACAGTGAAAGTATGCTTTCCTGCTTGCAAACCTGGAAGTTCAACTACCTCCGGCAATACATCCGACCCGGGACACCAGTTAGAACGCGATAAATCAGAAGATGCCAATGGCTCCTCTACCTCCTTGGTCTTATAACCATCTTCACTAATATAGGCCGCCAGGCGTTTGATAAGCCAAACACCAGTAGCCGGATTGAAACGACGGAAAGAAGCACAGTCATCTCTCCAAGGAACGAAACTATAAACCTCTTTTCCATCCACGGAAAGAATATTGCGCTTCTGCACAAATTCATCACCCCCGGAATGGCCTCCATGACCGGTTACAATGTATTTCAAACGCACATTCTTCGCGTTCTTCGGAAGCACAAAATCAGTAGAAACAGATTTACGGGCAAAAATGTCCGGATAAGACTGACCGATATAATATACCGTGTTCATCAGCGGTTCCACATGACGGCGGACAAGCTTTTCACATGTTACCGGAGTTTCCTTGATTTTCAACTCCATGCTGGCCACATATCCTTCTTTTGTCCACGTGTCAATAAAGATACCGACATACACTTCACCTTTAAGGGCCGAATATAAATCGGTAATGTCCTGCTCCCATTGCACACATTTCTCCCACTTAGGAATATAAACCGGACGACGCTTGCTGGACAAAGAATCATCTTCTGCGCTGAAATGCCCTACCCCAAAAGGTGTCATGAAGCGCATCAACTCTATTGTAGGCAAATAGTCCTTTCCCGGCACTATTCCAATCATATTTTCTAGTTTCAAGCTGTCTATTTCCGGAAATTTTCTCTTTCCCTGTGCAATACTCAGCAAATTCACAGCCGTATTCTTGGGAAGCACAAAACAAGAACCGGACTTATCCCAACGGTCACCATTAGAAGCTACGGTCACCTTCAAGCTGACCGTCACATCCCGCTGGTAATCGGGGATCTGAATCTTCTTCAAAATAATACGACCGTTCACCAGATGAATGACTCCATCCGCACCCGCAGCAGAATACCCTGCATACGTATCTGGTACAAAATGAATATTCTCCTTGTCAAATACCGTCAAATTCAAATCTCCTTTTGCAGGAAGTTCCTTATGTCCTGCCGCACATACGTTCAACGCCACGAATAAGGAAACAAACATACTAACTATCTTCATATACTCATTTTATTATTTTGCTACTTCAAAACCTCTTTTATCCAAATAAGCCTTAAACTTATGCAGATACTCTTCGTCCGGCCCGTCAAAGAAAGAAACCCCTGAAGCTCCATTGTTGAAAGTCTCATCCAATGCCTGCTCAAAAGTTTTCTTAATATCAGGGAACATCAATCCGGCATAAATTTTAGCCCGCCCATTAATCGTCTGTACACTTTCCTTCACCGAACGTCCAATCCACTCCGGTCCTTCATAATAAAAACCATTGTAAATCATCGGGAAGTATGCATCGAGCGACCACTGTCCCCAATCCTGACGTACCATCTTGCGAGCCATAGAAGGTCCCGGGAATACCGCAGCAGAGATACGTTTGCCATCTGCCTTGATGGTCTGCGTAATCTTATTGACCACACGTGTAATGGCATCCAGACGGAAATTTATCCATGACTGGTCTTCCATCGGATACTTCAATTCCAGCGGGTCTTTACCGGTCTGCTCCTTAAACATCTTCCGGCATACCTCACAATAACAATAATCATATTCCGGCAATTCAGAAGTCTGCTCAATTCCGTAATTCTTCCATAAGCTCACCGGTAACACTACATCCGGGAAACGCACATAATCCAAATGCACTCCATCCACATAAGGCAAATTCGCTTCTTTCAGGTAATCAGCAGCCAGATATTCAGCCACACCTTCATGGTTCGGACACAAAAAGCGGTAATAATCTACATAAGCAGGTTTGTCATAGCATGACTCCCCTTTGCGGTTCACGGCAAACCAGTCGGGATGTGTCTCACGCACTTCTCTGCGGTTCATGGTCCACTTCCAATAATGTGCCTCCAGCCCCGCTTCCTTACACATCCGGTAAGTAGCCTCATCATAGCCTTCAAACATGACTCCACTGATGCCACATTGTTTCATCAGAGCAAAGTATTTCTTATAGTACGCATCTCCCTTTTCCTTGTTAATGCGCATCCATACCCAGTTCTTTACCTGACGGGGAGTAATAGCTTCACGAGTAAACCTACCGTTATGGTCTACCACATAACGCACTTTTTCTTCAGGCACGCTCACCGACATACAGAATGTACGTTGTGTAGCCTCTACCAAGATTTCAGCACCAGCAGGCAAATCCTTCAATTCTGCCTCGGTCAGGAAGAAATTTTCTTTGGAACGAATGTAGTTTTTCTCCTTGGCATAATTATCCAATTGTGCATAGAACATGGCCCAAAGCAACTTATAGGCAGCCATATTGTAAGGATACTTGAAGGAATCAGTACCCGTTCCTATCACCTTATCGGAAAGATACAAGAATCCCCATCTGTCGGGCATGTGCATATCGATGCGTCCAGTAGGCATCCATACCCAGTTTTCTTCACGCTGTCCAGGCTTCAACCACTGCACACGTGAGAAGTTGATACGCCAGCAGTTTCCAGCCTGATCCGGGTTGGAGAAATTCACTGTCAACGCTTTATGAGGAATAGCCATTTCCACGCTCCACTGTTTGTCCTTATCTTTCGACTTGTTCAAGGTTCCTTCACGATGAATAGCCAGCTGAAGTCCCGGACAATCCCACTGAATCATAAAATTACCTCCCGAACGGTAAGGTTTGTCCAGCATCAAGTCAAAAATAACTCCCTTCGCATTGGTTTCTATTTCAAAGTAATTCTGCCCGTCCCCATCCGGATCCAGAAAAACCTCAAAGTCATTGTCATAATAGATAATTGTATCCCGCTGACTGAGTTTTGCCTTGATATCATCCTCCTGCAACACGGCTCCTACATAGAGATAATTATCATCCCACAACATTTTGGCAGAAGTATCATAACAAGGTTTGGCAAATCCTTCCCCACTTATATCTACAAAAGAAGAAGTGGACTGCGCCTTTTGCCAGTCTGCCTCATTCAGTTTTCCATCTACTTTAATTTTTCCATCCACACGATAGCACACATAGCCTTCGGGAAGCGTCAGCATACGTTCATACTTTTCATATAACCCCTGCCCCCAGAGCTGTCCTGCCATTGCAAATGCAAACAAACTACCTATCAATTGTTTTCTCATAATCGATTTTTTTCATTAATTACTTTCAATAACCTGTCCCGCTCCCCGATACAATTTGACCGGTCCGTCCAGCAATACGGCAATTACCGTAATTTGTGAATCAAGCACATGATTGGGCACATCAATATAAAGATTACCAGGCACTTCACTCCAATAGTTCTTATTATACACCTTATAAGACAACATAGAACCATTGCCTACCACCCATACCCGGTTGACTTTATTCATCAGCCCTTTCACTTCAATGGGGCCATTAGGCTTATAAGGTAAATAAAGATACAAAATATCTCCCCCTTTATTCAGTGTTGTATATCCCTGGAAGTGTTCTGTCGGGATACCGGCACGCGTATCATAAATCGCCTCCTTATGCTTTTTCGTCCAACGTCCGAACTCTTTCAAGATAGCTACCTGCTCTTCCGGAATCGTACCGTCCTCTTTCGGACCGATGTCCAGCAACAGATTTCCTCCCATACTCAGGCAATCCACAAAAGTCCGCAATAAGATATAAGGAGACTTATAGTTGGTATCCGTATGCTGATAGCCCCACGAATCATTCATCGTCATACACAACTCCCAATATTTATCTTCCGGACGTACAATAGGAACTCCCTGCTCCGGCGTAGCATAATCTCCATATCCCTGGATACGCGAGTTGATAATTACATTCTTATTGTCCGAGCGCAACAAATCCACAATTCCTTTAGAGTTCCATGCCTCCGCAGTCTGCTCCCAGTCACCATCAAACCAATACAAGTCCGGCTTCCAAGTCTTGTTCAACTCCGCCAATTGTGCCATATTAAAATTCACGAAACGTTTCCAGCGCACGGAGTCATTCGTATAACGCACTTCCGTACGTGTCATGTTCGGATAATCAGGATGCGACCAGTCCAGTAAGGAATAATAGAATCCCAACTTCAGTCCCTGCTTGCGGACTTCTTTTACAAAAGGACTGATCAAATCCCTTTTAGCCGGCGTACATTTTACCGTACTCAGCTCACCCGCCTTTGTATCCCATAAAGCCATTCCATCATGGTGTTTCGTCGTAATCACCGTATAACGGGATCCACTCTCTTTTATCAAGTCCACCCAAGCCTTAGGATCATACTTCGAAGCAGTAAATCCATCCTTCTGGCTCATGTATTCCTCATACGGCAGGTATTTATTGAAGAAAGACCAGCTTTCGGAAACCCCCTTCACCGAATAAATGCCCCAATGAATAAAAATACCCAACTTGGCATTTGAGAACCACTCCATCCTTTTTTCTTTCTGAACGTCTTGTGGTGATTTTTCCGACACTTGTCCGATAGTAGAAGTGACAATGCTCAAAGATAACAATGCTACAAATAATCGTTTCTTCATAACAACCAATTACTGCATTCTTTATTTATATAAAAAATAGATTTGCATACACAAAAAAATAGCCTAACAACCATTTCTTACGCAGATTATATCTGCAAACAGGTTGTCAGGCTATTCTTTTAAATATTATTTCTGACTATACGCCAATGACCACCACAATGGAACCATCGTAGTATTAGCACCACCTAATAATTCCAATGCGTGCTTATATTCCGTTGGATTTGCATTATCAAGCGTAGTCGGATATCTCATACGCTGCGGATAATACTGCCATTTCTGTCCAGATTTCCATGATTCCGGATCCCACTCAGTCATATCAGTACCTGTCATCATTTTTTCATTTGCTATAATGTCAAAGAATGGCAAGCCTACACGACGATAATCAGACCAACACTCTTGCACCAAATATGGCAATTGAGCGATGTATTTTTGAGTAAATATTTTAGATAAATGATCATTCAACTGATTACCATACAATGTACGAGTTCCATCTGGATACTGATATTGAACAGTTCCTTCCTGATCTGTATAACCATCAACATACTTCATTGTCACAGTAGAAGCTGGAGTTGTATGATTATATGCCACAGAAGTACCTACACGATTATAATCAGTTGATGTAATATAAGTACTATAATACTGAGAAACCCCAAAATGAATAAAGCTCAGCTCAACAGCTTTATTATAAGCTTTTTCTGCAGTAAAACCACCAACTTCACCCGGTGTAACCCACTGACGCTCCAAGGCCTCAGCAACAAGGAAATAAGTTTCCCATGGACCGAAGTAAACCATCTTTTCCTTTGCATCTCTAGCCTGAGAACCCAATATCGGATAGTTATTCAAACGTGCACTACTACTATTAGGCAGTTCGTTCTTAGACATAGAAGGCGAAAAACTAGTTGTTGTACCAGCAGGTATACCATTCCAAGAATATGTACCATCTATCTTTATGGTATCTGTCTCGTCTTCAAAAGAAATAAGCCCAAAAGTACCTTTATATTTTTTCACTTCAGAACCTATATCAATCGTATTATCTGCATTTGAATCATAAGGCAAATAATATAATTTCAATGCACGAGGATCCAAGTTTTCAGGAAGTCCGTCCATCCAATATCCTTTAGTCGGATTATCAGTATTTAATACAAAATGCTTCTCAAAACGCTTTCCTAAATAATCAGCATCTTTTATGTAACTTGCTGCAATATCAGGGCGTTGTTCTTGAATAGAAATTCCTCCTAAGTTAGTCATCAAATTAGCCAAAGTACCAGACAAACAATGCTGATTATAAGAGCGGGTATACGGACCAGAATAATCATCCCATCCATTATTCTGCACAATTTCCATAATATCCGCATCTTCACTGATTGTCTTACTCAAATCAGCCGCCGCATCCTTAAACTGAGCTACAGCTTTAGCATACATTTCAGGATCCCTATCTTTCAGATTGCTCAAACGCATAGACAAACGCATTCGCAATGAATTGGCATATTTCACCCATTTTGTGGCATCGTACCCAAAATAAGGGTCACATTTTGCCTGATCTTCTGTTGGTTCAACAGATACATCTATCGCTTTTACCGCATCAGCTAATTCATCCAATATATAATTGTATGTATCCTTCTCGCTGCTATATACAGGATTCAATCCCCCCGTCAAATCTTGAGGTAAAGCACAAGGACCAAAACTATCAGCAAACTGTGCTAACAAATATGCACGCCAAATGCGAGCAAACTGCTTCATATTCGGATAAAATTTCTGATCGACCACCTCATCCGGATGAGTTTCAGCTATTTGAACAGCCAGTGTCGCATTATTTATAGAAAATGCAATTGCTGGATAGTAAAAAGAGCTGATATAATCATCATCATAATTACCAATAGACAGATGTTTCTTCTCTGTAAGAAAACGAGCACCTTCTCCCCAGTTATAAACGTATACACGTTCACCTGTACTAGGGTCCATCTGAATCTTGCTAAAAGACTGATTCAAGGCAAAGTAGGATTTAACAGATCCTAATTGTGTCTTAGAAGGGTCTGTATTCACCTCATCAAAATCAGAGCAAGAAGTTAATCCTAAACTGAATAGGCTTAACCCTAAAAATAATTTATCAATCGCTTTCATTTAAAATTCTTTTTTTTGATTAGAAACCAAGAGTAACGTTAAATAAATAAGAACGTGATGTAGGAGATGCACAGTTCTCAAAACCTGTAGCATTGGTATTTGTGATAAACACAGCTTCAGGATCTATGCCATTCATATCACTGTAAATCATCCATACGTTATTCACAGAGAAACCTAATTTCAATTGCTGGAAAATAGTCTTCTTTAACATAGATGATGGGAATGAATAGTTCAACGCAATATTACGCAAACGAATATTGGTTGCATCATAAATATTTGCTTCTCCAATACCAGTATTACCTGTACCTATAGCCTGCCAATAATCCTGCTGAGAAACCTTTATTGTACTAGGAGCGTATGTTCCATCTTGCTGGGCAATTACACCATCCACTACAAAATTCTCACGCATTCCCCCCGGTGCTGTACATTCTGCACGGCCGGCAATCTGTAATGCATAATTAGTATAAGAATAAATATCACCGCCTAAACGTCCGTCAATCTGGAAGCTCAAAGCAAAGTTCTTATATCTAAAGCTGTTATTCCAACCTAACATACAGTCGGCCTGCTGATCACCAATCTTCTCAGAAACCCCTGTAGACTGAGGCAAACCAGCTTTATTTAATAATAACTTACCATAATACGGACTATTTTCATCCGTTACACGCATAAACTTGGTACCCCAAATCTCACCATAGTTACCACCCTGCACAGCGTAAACTTTTAATTCAGCGGCACCACCTAATTCATATTTATCAACTCCAGGAGCTAATTCAATAACCTTGTTATTATTCTTAGAGAAGTTGAACTGAGTATCCCAGCTAAAATCATTTGTTTCAATAGGACGTGCATTAATCATCAACTCAATACCTGTATTCTGAATATTACCTGCATTAATCTTACGAGATTTGTATCCAGACATATTATCCATCGGAATATTCATCAACTGACGCTTTGCATTTGATTTATACCATGCCACATCAAATCCTAAACGATTGTTGAAGAATTTCAATTCCAAGCCGGCTTCCCATGAAGAAATCAACTCACTTTGCACTGTTGAATCATAATAAGTTTCAAGAGGCTTACCTGTTGTATTACCATTAGGGTCGGAAGATATTTCATAATAATTATACAACTGATACGCATCCATATCATTACCTACTTGAGCAAAAGAAGCACGTACTTTAGCATAAGTAAACCATGACGGCATCATCTTATCCATTTTTCCAACCATATCACTGATAATCCAAGAAGCTGAAATTGATGGATAGAAGAAAGAACGATTTTCCTTACTCAAAGCTGAAGACCAGTCATTACGGAAAGTTGCATCCAAGAATACCCATCCATCATAGTTAATACCCAATGTACCATACAATGAATTAATTTTCTTGTGATTGTAAGTTTCCTTAAAGTTACGGTCATTCTTACTACTATTCAACAAGTTAAACAAGTTTGGAACTGTAAGTTTGGTTGCATCACCTTTTAAGCCGGTGGTTTTTCTTTCCATCAAGTTTCCACCAAAAGTCATTGTACCACCAAACTTATCAATCAAATGGTCTTTCTGAGCGCTAATCAAAAAGCTGAAGTTATTTTCATAAAACTTCTTTTCTTCCAAGCTATATTGGCTGTTACCATTATTACGATTACTTCCAGCATATAGTTTGTTATTGCTTTCTGTATTATACATATCGCTACCCGCTTTGATTTCCGCATTCAACCAATCTGTAAATTTATACTTCAAAGAAGCATTCATCAAAAAACGGTTACGAGTATCATGGTTCGTATTATACAGTTCAGCCCAATAAGGGTTCATTCCACTATTATTATACCAATTAATTTTACCTTCATCAGTCAAAGGATTGCTATAATCACGAATATCCATTGAAGAAGGCAACTGGTAAATAGTGCGGAACATATTCTGATCGTTTGAACCTGTCATTGGTCGGTTATCTGCATTCGTATTGATATACTGTACCTTTGCATCCAAACTCCAGCGATCATCCTTACCAAATGTATAAAAAGCACGCAAAGTCAAGTTTGTACGATCCAATGTAGCTCCAGGAATCTTGCTTGAATCATCCATTCGGTTCAAAGACGCATAGATAGATGTCTTATCATACTGCTGAGAGAAAGAGATACTTTCCGTCAAATTAAGACCAGTCTTGAAAAATGCGTCTACGTTATCATAATACTGCATCACGCGTTTTTGTCCGTTGAAGGTATATTCACTTCCCATAGCAGGTCCCCAGCTATTGGATGTTTCTGTATTATATGCACCATTATCACCTTGACCAAATGATTTCTGCATCTTAGGATTCATGAAAATCGTTTCTGCAGAAACTGATCCAGAAATGGTAATACCTAAACCTTCACGTTTAGTACCTTTTTTTGTTGTAATCAAAATAACACCATTACCTGCACGAGATCCATAAAGTGCGGCAGCAGAAGCACCTTTCAAAACGGACATTGATTCAATATCTTCCGGATTAATATCTGAAAGACCATTACCCATATCCAAAGACGGATTATAAAAGTCCGCATTATCTGCACCGGTAAAGTTATCCATAGGAACACCATCAACCACAATCAACGGCTGATTTGTACCTGTCACAGAGTTTGCACCACGCAACTGAATTTTTGAAGATCCACCAGGTCCATTACTAGAACGAATAACCTGTACACCCGAAATCTTACCAGACAAAGCATTAGCGAGGTTTGTTTCACGGGCTTCAACCAAAGATTCTCCTTTGACTTCCTGAATGGCATAACCCAAAGCTTTCTTTTCACGCTTGATACCCAAAGCAGTCACCACTACTTCCTGAAGGACCTCGGTATCATCAGACATTTGAATAGTTCCAAGATCTGATACAGCTTTTAACTGTTGTGTCTTATAACCTATATAAGACAATTCAAGTGTAGCTCCAGAAGTTACTTGTAAAGTAAACTTACCATCAATATCCGTAATCGTACCATTTGTAGTACCAACTTCAAGAATACTTACACCTATCAAAGGCTCACCTTGAGCGTCAACAACTGTACCTTGAGTGGTAATTTTAGCAGACTGTTGTAGTATAGATGCATCCACTGACTTTTCAGGAGCAGCCCATACAGTTCCCCATCCGGAAACAACCAACAATAAAAACATTTGTGAAAACCTACCAATTCTCATAAATTAATTAGATTAATAATGATATAACTTAGAATTAGAATTTATTATTCAAAAAAAGACGAGAAGTCAACAAGGCGCCAATTAAATATTTTAAAAATATCCATGGCTAATTTTCATAGATATTACATTAAGGTTTACATTTATAAAATTATTCATAGTGCAAATATAGATATATTTTAATTAATCCACTCTTTATATATAGAAAAATGAATAAAATTAAATATTATTAATACCGCATAAGTTAAAAAACAAGCAAGGAATCAGAGAGGCTTCACATAGACATACACATTCTAACAATAAAATAAAGAAGTTACAGTTTAAAGGTATGACAACATCCGTTACATCCAAGTTTTTTTGAACAAAGATTCTTTTTCTAAAAAAGTGCGACGCTACAACAAAACAGAACCAAAAATAATATACAAAAGGGCACAAAAAAAACTCCGCCAATTGGCGGAGTTCTATCAGAAAGCGGAAGCTGGGGGATTCGAACCCCCGGTACGGTTACCCGTACGGCAGTTTAGCAAACTGCTGGTTTCAGCCACTCACCCAAACTTCCAGTAGCTGATGTAGCGCATACGGGAATCGAACCCGTGTTTCAGCCGTGAGAGGGCCGCGTCCTAGGCCACTAGACGAAAGCGCCATTCTCTTTCCTAATTACAGAAGCGGAAGCTGGGGGATTCGAACCCCCGGTACGGTTACCCGTACGGCAGTTTAGCAAACTGCTGGTTTCAGCCACTCACCCAAACTTCCAATCTTCTTTGGGAACGCATCTTCTCTCAAATGCGGTGCAAATATAGAGCGACTTTTTGAGTTGTGCAAACTTTTGCAAAGATTTTTTCGCAAACACACCTCTCCCTTAACCCGTTTCTATAACCTATACTACTTTGTAATTAATGCAAAATAATAATATACTACAAAATAGGTATTGTACAACACAAGGTTTTTCACTACCTTTGCACTCGGTTTAGAGAACCACATTTACATAACTTTTTAATATTTCAAATTTATGGCAATGAATTTTAAAGAAGGCCGTTGGAACCATGAAATCAACGTCACCGATTTCGTAAAGACAAACATTACGCCTTACGAGGGCGACGCTTCATTCCTGGTCGGTCCAACTGAACGTACAAAAGCTGTTTGGAACAAATGTTTGGAAGCTTTGGCTGAAGAACGTGCAAACAATGGTGTACGCTCGCTCGATCCGTCCACAGTATCAACCATCACTTCTTTCGCACCGGGATATATTGATAAGGAAAATGAAGTCATTGTCGGCTTGCAGACTGACGAAGTGTTGCGCCGCGCAATCAAACCTTTTGGAGGTATCAAGGTAGTAGAAAAAGCTTGCCGTGAAAACGGAGTAGAAGTTGACCCGAAGGTTAAAGATATTTTCACTCATTATCGCAAAACTCATAACGACGGGGTCTTCGATGCATACACAGAAGAAATCCGTTCTTTCCGCTCACTTGGTTTCTTGACAGGACTTCCTGACAACTATGCACGCGGACGAATCATCGGTGATTACCGTCGTCTGGCATTGTATGGTCTGGACAGACTGATTGAAGCTAAACAAAATGATTTGCGTCACCTGACTGGTCCGATGACTGATGCCCGCATCCGTCTTCGTGAAGAAGTGGCAGAGCAGATCAAGGCCCTGAAGGAAATCAAGATCATGGGAGAACAATACGGTCTTGAACTGGGACGTCCGGCTCACAATGCACAGGAAGCTGTTCAGTGGGTATACATGGCTTACCTGGCTGCCGTAAAAGAACAGGATGGTGCTGCCATGTCATTGGGTAACGTATCGTCTTTCCTGGATATCTATATTGAATATGATATGGCTCATGGCCTGCTTGACGAAGCACATGCACAGGAGTTGATTGACCAGTTTGTTATCAAACTGCGTATGGTACGCCACTTGCGTATGCAGGCTTATACCGACATCTTTGCCGGCGACCCGACATGGGTGACTGAGTCTATCGGCGGACGCTTCAACGACGGACGTACAAAAGTAACCAAGACTTCATTCCGTTTCTTGCAGACATTGTACAACCTCGGTCCTTCACCAGAACCGAACTTGACCGTGCTGTGGAGTCCGGAACTGCCGGAAGGTTTCAAGAACTTCTGTGCACAGGTTTCTATCGATACATCTTCTATCCAGTACGAGAACGACGACCTGATGCGTGAAGTACGTAACTCTGACGACTACGGTATCGCTTGCTGTGTATCTTATCAGGACATCGGCCGTCACATCCAGTTCTTCGGTGCACGCTGTAACCTGGCTAAGGCATTGCTGCTGGCTATCAACGGCGGACGCTGTGAAAACACCGGCACACTGATGGTAAAGGACATTCCGGCATTGAGCGGTGATGTATTGAACTTTGAAGAAGTGCTTGCCAACTATAAGAAAGTGCTGAAAGAAATGGCACGCGTGTACAACGAAGCCATGAACATCATCCACTACATGCACGACAAGTATTATTACGAAAAGGCTCAGATGGCTTTCGTAGATACTGACCCGGTTATCAACCTGGCTTACGGTGTGGCAGGTATGTCTATCGCTGTTGACTCATTGTCTGCCATCAAGTATGCAAAGGTAACAGCTCGCCGTAACGACATCAGACTGACAGAAGGATTCGACATCGAAGGTGAATTCCCCTGCTTCGGAAATGACGATGACCGCGTAGACCACCTGGCAGTAGACTTGATTTACTACTTCGACGAAGAATTGAAGAAATTGCCGGTTTACAAGAATGCCAAACCGACCTTGTCTATCCTGACCATTACTTCAAATGTGATGTATGGTAAGAAAACAGGTGCCACTCCAGACGGCCGTGCCAAAGGTGTAGCATTTGCTCCTGGAGCTAACCCGATGCACGGGCGCGACAAGAACGGTGCCATTGCTTCTCTGAGTTCTGTAGCTAAATTGCGCTACCGTGACTCACAGGACGGTATCAGTAATACCTTCTCTATCGTACCGAAATCTTTGGGAGTAGATATGGAAAACCGTATCGAGAACCTAGTAACGATGATGGACGGTTACTTCGTGAAAGGTGCACACCACCTGAACGTAAACGTATTGAACCGGGAAATGCTGGAAGATGCCATGGAGCATCCGGAAAAATATCCTCAGCTGACAATTCGTGTATCTGGTTATGCGGTGAACTTCATCAAACTGAGCCGTGAGCATCAGCTGGAAGTAATTTCACGCAGCTTCCACGAACGCATGTAATTCTTGCATAAAGAGTATATAATTTTAACTGGACACAAGCTACCTGGATTTTCAGTCCGGTAGTTTGTGTCTATTATTTTTTATCCTATCATGATTAGAGTACATTCATACGAATCATTAGGCACATACGACGGTCCGGGAATACGTCTCGTTGTTTTCTTGCAAGGCTGTAATTTCCGATGCCTTTATTGTGCCAATCCCGATACTATTGATGCCAAAGGTGAAAGTAAAGAAACTGCTCCTGAAGAGATTCTCAAGATGGCTGTAAGCCAAAAACCTTTTTTCGGGAAGAAAGGAGGCATTACTTTCAGTGGAGGAGAACCGACCTTTCAGGCAAAAGCCTTGGTTCCTTTATTCCGCATGCTGAAAGAAGCGGGCATTCATATCTGCATAGATACAAATGGCGGAATCTGGAACGAAGATGTAAAGGAGTTGCTTTCGCTGGCAGACCTCGTACTACTTGACGTAAAAGAGTTCAATGACGAACGTCATAAAGCACTCACCTCCAGAAGTAATGCACAAACCCTGAAAACTGCAGCCTGGCTTGAAGAAAACCAGAAACCGTTCTGGCTGCGTTATGTACTGGTACAAAAGTACAGCTACTTTAAAGAAGACATAGAAGCACTCGGCGAGCATTTCAAAGACTATCGCATGATTGAACGGGTTGAGATACTTCCCTATCACACTCTAGGTGTACATAAATATGAAGCCATGAAAATGGACTACCAGCTGAAAGATGTACAACTCAACACGCAAGCGCAATTAGATGAAGCGAAAGAATTGTTTGAAAAGTACTTCAGGACGGTTTACATAAACTAAGTAATTAGTTTACAACAAATTACTCAATCTCAGTACTCCTTAAGAAGTACTGTAGTACTTCCAAGCAAGTACTGGAGTACTTCCGCGGCAGTACTACGATACTTTTTAGGAAGTACTGACCGACTCCAACTTAAAATAAAAAACTGCAACTTTTTCTGAAAAAATTTATCACCCTCATGCAGTATTTACATATATGTGTCATTTATTAGTCAGACAACAGGAAATAATAAGACTATAATTACTATATGGAGAAAAGAAGGTTAGTGAATAAAACCGAGATGGGAAAAGAAAATTTTAAAAGAATTTCCAGCAAACAACTGGAAGCCAGGATTACGGCCTTCACTGTCATACTGGCAGTAATTGTCATGAACATATTGTGGTGGACAGGTACACAGTTCTTAGAGTTGAACAACAACCACAATATTACGGAAACTGCAAAACCTTTCAATCAACAGGCCATGCAGCACCGATAAACCCTGTCATTGGGGAATCAACACAAAAAGGAGTCCCGGTATCCAAGTTCAAAGATACCGGGACTCCTTTTTTCTATCTGTTACCTTATTACAGTAATAAAACGGTCAGTTCACGCGCTCCGTGTGCTCCCATCACCAGCGCCTGCTCAATATCCGCCGTTTTTGATGGACCAGAGATGAATACACCGTAACCATACTCTCCTGTATCTATTTTCTGATACGCCTCGTGCATGTTGTTTACCAGATTTTTCCGGTCGAGCAGAAGTATCAAGGCCTCAGAAATGAAGTACACCGCACGCTGTTCCACATCCTGCTGTACCCAGACAGCTCCGTTTTCACACACACCGATGCGTCCGTCTACCACAGCCAGGTCTGTGCCATCCAAATCAGCAGAAGCCTCCACATCGTCAGGATGAAAAGTGGCACAGGTTATATTCTTCAGATTGGAAGCAATACGTTTGGCATCCGGATACAATTTACGGACCAACGCATTGACATCTTCTCCCTCATTGACCGTCACCACACGTCCGCCGACTTCTGCCACAACCTTACAGAATTGTGCTACCTGATCAGCGTACGTAATTGCCCCTTGTTCCAATGCAGACAAGTCCGGCTTTTCATAACGTACTCGCGTATTACGACGTATGTTCTGCAATATATCTTCTCTACTACTCATAGCTTCCCTATTTTACTTTACCCTTTTTCCACATTTCATTAAAACTTTCCTTAGCAAACTGTGGCATTTCATGTTCTTTTCCCCAGTCATTCAATCCATTGTACACCAGTGAACGAGGGAAAGAATTCACCCACGAAGCCCGTGCCAGAGCCAAATTAAATAAAGACGGATGTTCCATCAGCACCTTCATACCGCCCGACATGAGACGCTTGGACGAGCTGGCTACTCCCAAGCCATCCAGTTTTTGTCTCCAACGATAAATCTGGTCTGCCAAATCTACTTTCGCCGGACACACATTCTGGCAAGAATAACACAAAGAACAGGCCGATACATTATCATAATAGTGTAAAGGTGCTTTCAGCATTCCCAGATTAATGCCAATCGGGCCCGGAATAAAATAGGTATAAGAATATCCGCCGGAACGACGGTACACCGGACATGTATTCATGCAAGCTCCGCATCGCAAGCAGTTCAATGTCTTTACATGCTCCTGATCAGCCAGAATATTACTACGCCCGTTATCTACGATAATGATGTGCAGTTCACCTCCTTTGCGGGGTTTACGATAATGCGAAGTATAGGTCGTGATGGGTTGTCCGGTACCAGAACGTGCCAGCAAGCGGGTAAATACGCCCAGTGCCTCACGGTCGGGTACAATCTTTTCCAACCCGAAAGCTGCAATCTGCAATTTAGGCTGCGAGGTACCCATATCCGCATTACCTTCATTGGTACACACCACAAACTCACCCGTAGAAGCCACGGCAAAATTAGCTCCTGTCATAGCGGCTTCCGCTTCAATAAACTTATGACGCAGATTCTTACGTGCCGCATGCGTCAAATAAGTCTGGTCATTGTTGCCCGGCTCCGTGCCCATCTCTTTCACAAACAGTTCACCGATTTCTTCCTTCTTGATATGGATGGCCGGCACCACGATGTGACTGGGTTTCTTATGCATCAGCTGAAGGATTCTTTCTCCCAAATCACTTTCCACCACATCAATTCCTTTCTGAATCAGGAATTCATTCAGTCCACATTCTTCGGCCAGCATCGATTTACTCTTGATAAAGCGATGCACATTGTGTCCGTGCAGAATACTATAGATTATAGAACAATACTCATCGGCATCTTTCGCCCAATACACATGGGCTCCGTTTGCCTGTGCGTTCTTTTCAAACTCCTGCAAAAGCAAATCCAGGTGACTGTTGCTGTACATCTTGATGGCAGAAGCCATGTCGCGCAACTGTTCCCATTCCGGTACCTCCCGGCTAATCTTATCTCGTTTGGCACGCATCATCCACAAGGTCTGGTCATGCCATCCCGCCAGTTCCTTATTTTCCTGAAACTTCTCGGCGGTTTTTGAATGTTTCGTACTCATAGTCCTGCAGCTAAAACTTCTACAATATGAATGGTTTTGATAGGCAACTTCTCTCTGGCAATTATCCCGTTCTGATGCATCAGACAGGAGCCATCGGCACCTACGATATATTCTGCACCCGTATCTATATGACGTTTTACCTTGTCACGTCCCATCTGTCCGGATACGGCGTGTTCTTCTACCGCAAACATACCTCCAAATCCACAACACTCATCCGGTCTTTCCGGTTCTACCACTTCAATGTCTTTCACCAAGGAAAGCAAATCACGAAGCTTATTATAATACGGGATATTCAATTCGCTCGGTGAAGAAAGGTGCATCAGGCGCACTCCATGACAACTGTTCTGGATACTGACCTTGTGAGGGAAAGAAGCCTGCAAGGAAGTGGGTTTCACCACGTCATGAATAAATTCGCAGATATCATAAATTTTGCCCTCGCTGGCACAACGATGAGGTTCCTTGGCTAATAACTGTCCATAATGATCACGCACAAATACCACACAGCTGGCCGACGGGCCTACAATGTAATCATACTGTTCAAAAAGACGGTCAAAACGTTTGGCCAACTCTACTGACTCTTCTTCAAATCCTGCATTTGCCATCGGTTGTCCGCAGCAAGTCTGGTCCAGCGGATAATCTACATCCACCCCCAGGCTTTTCAGCAACTTAAAAGAAGCCACTCCCACCTGCGGATAAACGGCATTGATATAACAGGGAATAAATAATCCTACTTTCATATACTTAAAATCTGTTATTCGTCTTCTTTCGAGCAAAAGTAAAAGGTTTTCTCGGGAAATGAAAACTTTATTTCAGATTTTGAAAACGATTTAAACCACCATAACAAAATGTAAAAAATGCGTGCGCCCCGCGAATCACTTCGCAGGGCGCACCCAACTAATAACTAACTTCTTTTACTTTTGTGGTTTACGTAATTTCTATATGACTAACACTGCAAAGATAGGTGTTAAAGGCTGTACCCGCAATACCTAAATGTAGGTATTTTAGAATTAATCCAAATAACGACCTTTCTAAAGATTCATTTTCACTTCACTCAACTCTACCAACTTATTTACGATGGCATAAATGGTCAGTCCGGCGGCCGAGTGAATCTGTAATTTTCGCGTAATGTTCCGGCGATGCGTAATGACCGTATGCACGGAAATATAGAGTTTTTCGGCAATTTCCTTATTGGTCATTCCTCGCACCACACAACCTACGATTTCTTTTTCCCGCTGGCTCAATGAGTCCTGGTCGCTTTCTTCCTCATCCGGCACGTTCATCAGCATCGACACCTTATGCGACAAAGAATCCACGTCGTCAAATAAATTGACCGAATCATCGTAGCCTTTCAACTGGTTGGCATCCACCATCGTGTAAATCAGCGACACGAATTTCATGGCAGCTTCCGGATATTCCTGCTTGAAAGCAGCCACATCGAACCATCCTCCAAATTGAGGGTTTATAATCAAAATTTGTGGAGTATGTGCCTCCATACAATGCTTCAGGCCCTCTTCTGAAGAAACCTCGATTACCTGTACCGGCAAATCAGGCAGACGCCTCAACACAGACACGAGTCCGCTGCGAATAATCATCGACGTATCTGCCACAGCAATGTATATTGTTTCCTGCGGTTTCATTTTATCTCCTTTTCCAACTCCATGATTGCGGGCACGAAAATAAAATCTTCCACCCGGTTGTGCGAAGCCAAATCCTCCTCACAACTAAATATATCGAACAAGGTAGCATTCAGCAGCTGGTTGTCCCCGCCCGACGGATAATATTTGATAATGATATTTTTCAGCTCGGTCAACTTGGCATTGATCTGGTCATGGTGACGGGCAAAAACTCCGATGCTGTAATCTTTCAGCCGTTCTCCCTTCAGCAAATGTTCCACATAAGTAAATACCTTTTCATTCTCATATTCCATGTGCTTGCGTACCTCGTGCACGTATGCATCGAAAAACTTCACAATCAGAAAAGCGACTTCATTCTCCGATGAACAGTCGATTGCCTCTATCAGTTTCCGCCGGATGGTAGGCAACTGGAAATCCAGAAAATAGGAATGAGCCTTTTTAAGGTATTCTACCAGTGCAGGAATGGAAAGTCCCTGCAAATGGTCGTGAATATGATTGCTCTCCTCGCCCAGGAAATTGACCACTATCAGGAATGTATTGCAATCCACCTGATTCATGTCGCACACTTCCTGCACGGACTTGTCACCAAACCCTAATGAGATGCCAAAACGGCTCATCACCTGCAGAAGAGCATAATTCTCACAAATCAAGTCGCCCATCTTGTCGGTGGGTTTATACATTCGCGTAGTATTGTTACACATAAATATCGTATTCATAAATTCACACTGCAAAATAAGAGAATCCTTTCAACACCCGCAATCACCATTTGTAGGTATATTGTCTGAAACATATCTGCTAGGCAAAGATAAGGCAGGCACGGTGTTTCTACCAGCCGAAAATACACAAAAATCCCTAAAGAAAAGAGAGAAAACGAGCCATCGTATCTAGAAAAAAAATACCTTTGTTACATAAACTTTAAAATTATCATATTATGTATACCATACAGACCAACGCTTCCGGCACACGCAGCATGGAAATTTCTGAAAAGCATCTGGAAACTATCGAAAAATATTCGCTCTTCCAACAGCTTATTGACAGCAACGGAATTGTGGACGAAACCGTGCTCGACAAACTGAAACTGAACATTCGTTCGCTCATTGCGTCCATGGAAGAAAACAGCAAGGACTTGCTCGACCTGTGCATTGACGTGATTTATCACAACAACATGAAAGCGTTCGGCTTACACCAGCTCATCCTTCTTTATATCAAATGGGAAAGAGAAAAAGAAGAAAAAGAGGAACAAGAAGAAACTGAAGAAAACCACAATTAAAGAAACGCCTTGAAAGAATACAAGCTGACCGACTGGTTGCCTACTACCAAGAAAGAGGCTGAACTGAGGGGATGGAACGAACTTGACGTCATCATCTTCAGTGGAGATGCGTATGTGGACCATCCTTCTTTCGGTGCTGCCGTCATCGGACGAATGCTCGAAGCCAAAGGACTGAAAGTAGCCATCATCCCCCAGCCCAACTGGCGCGATGACCTGCGCGACTTCAAGAAGCTGGGAAGACCAAGACTGTTCTTCGGTGTATCTGCCGGATGCATGGACAGCATGGTCAACAAGTATACGGCCAACCGACGGCTGAGAAGCGAAGATGCCTATACGCCCGACGGACGCCATGACATGCGCCCGGAATATCCCAGCATTGTCTATACGCAGATTCTGAAAAAACTGTACCCTGACGTACCGGTGGTTTTAGGCGGTATAGAAGCCTCTCTTCGACGCCTGACGCACTATGACTATTGGGAAGAGAAATTACGTCCTTCCATCTTGGTAGAATCAGGAGCTGACCTGCTTATTTACGGAATGGGAGAAAAACCCATTACGGAACTGAGCGAGCGTTTGCTTGAGGTAGAAGGAGAAGTTCATGCTGGGGACTTGCCGCACGACATTCCACAAACAGCCTACCTGATTTCACAGAAAGAGGTAGCCGCTCTGCCGGAAAATCCGAACGGGCAAGGCGACCTGACACTCTATTCGCATGAAGAATGCCTGAAGGACAAGAAAAAACAGGCACAGAACTTCCGACATATTGAGGAAGAATCCAACCGCTATGCGGCTGCCCGCATCCTTCAGCAGGTAGGAAAGCAGACGGTGGTTACCAACCCGCCTTATCCTCCCATGACGCAAGGAGAGCTGGACATGTCGTTCGACCTGCCTTACACCCGTCTTCCGCATCCTAAATACAAAAACAAGCGAATTCCGGCTTATGAAATGATCAAGTTCTCTGTCAACATCCACCGGGGATGCTTTGGCGGATGTGCTTTCTGTACCATCTCGGCTCATCAGGGAAAGTTCATTGTCAGCCGAAGCAAGGAAAGTATTCTCAAGGAAGTAAAAGCCATCGCTGAAATGCCCGACTTCAAAGGGTATCTGAGTGATTTGGGAGGCCCCTCGGCCAATATGTACCAGATGGGAGGAAAAGATACGGCTCTTTGCCGCCGCTGCAAACGTCCGTCGTGCATCCACCCGAAAGTCTGCCCGAACCTGAATACCGACCACCAGCCGTTATTAGAGATATACCATGCGGTAGACAGCTTGCCGGGCATCAAGAAAAGCTTTATCGGCAGTGGAGTGCGCTACGACCTGCTTCTCCATCAGAGCAAAGATGCAAAAACCAACCAGAGTACCAAGGAATATACCCGTGAACTGATTACACGCCACGTAAGCGGACGACTGAAAGTGGCTCCGGAACATACCAGCGACAAAGTACTGTACCTGATGCGCAAACCTCCGTTCGAGCAGTTCTACGAGTTCAAGCGTATCTTTGACAAAATCAACAAGGAAGCGGGATTAAGACAACAGATTATCCCCTACTTCATCAGCAGTCACCCTGGCTGTACGGAAGAGGACATGGCCGAACTAGCGGTCATCACCAAGAAACTGGATTTCCACCTGGAGCAGGTACAGGATTTTACGCCTACCCCTATGACCGTCTCTACGGAAGCATGGTACACAGGCCTACATCCCTACACACTGGAACCGGTATTCTCGGCCAAAACCCCTCGTGAAAAACTGGCTCAACGCATGTTCTTCTTCTGGTATAAACCAGAGGAACGGAAGGCCATTATCAACGAATTACGAAAAATCGGTCGAAACGACCTTATCAACAAACTATACGGGAAATCGTGATTTTCCCACCGCAAGGTTCGTCCGTGTCAAGCATGACGCGGACGAATTTTGCGTACTACCGTCGACAGACTTTTCTGGATGGTCCGGGTCAGCACAATTAAGGTAACGGCTACCAAGATAAGAAATATTCCCCAACCTTCCTGCATGGTAAACTCTTCCCCAAAAATCAAGGCACCGATACATACGGCCGTCACTGGTTCCATGGCTCCCAATACCGAAGTCATTGTTCCGCCAATATTCTGTACGGCCAAGACCAAGGTAATATTGGAAATAACAGTAGGCACCACCGCCAGCAAGAACAGATTACCGATTGAAACTGCATCCGGCACAGGCTGTATTCCCTGATTGGTCAACGCTTTTATGGCAAACAGCACCGTACTTACGATAAATACGTAAAAAGCTAATTTCCGTCCGCTCATGTCACGCAATCTTGATTTATTGACTGCTACAATGTAGCCCGCATAACATACGGCTGAAAGCAGGACAATAATCACTCCCGTCGCATCGGCCGACAACTCATCTCCCTTCAACGAAAGTTCAGATACGCCATATATTGCCAGCAGGATAGCTACCCACGTTACCCAGGAAGCTTTCTCACGGAACAAGACCAACATCAGCAAGGTCACAAATACGGGATAGGTAAAATGAAGTGTCGTGGCTACCCCGGCTCCCATAAATCCATATCCCCAGAACAGAAACATGGCTGAGCCTGTGTACAGCAGTCCCAACAAAAGAAACATCGGAATATCACGGCTCTCTATACGAAATGACTCCTTCTTTATTTTCATCATGGCACCCAATGCAAAGGTGGCAAAGAGAAAACGATAAAAAAGAATCGAATCAAACACCATCCCTTTCTGCATCAAAGGCAGCGTAAACAAGGGTATCAAACCAAATGTTACCGAAGTGGCAATCCCATAGAAAAAACCTTTCAAGCTATTCATATTTTCTGATTTTACGATAAAAACGCCGCAAAGGTACACAATTTAGCCGACATTCCTAAAAAGAAAAGAAGCGGCAGATACCTCATTATCGGGTTTCTGTCGCTTCCTCCATATAAAATCACTTGAACTTTTATCTTTCTCCAATCGGCTTGTAGTCCACTTCCTCCAGTACGTTCTTGTACGCCGGACGGATAATGCGACGACCTTCGAAGTTCAGTTCCTCAATACGGTGTGCCGTCCATCCCACAATACGGGCCATGGCAAACAGCGGCGTATAGATTTCATGCGGCAAACCCATCAGTTCGTAGATAAAGCCTGAATAGAAATCCACATTCGAGCAAACCTGCTTCTTGGTTCCTTTCACTTTCTTGAAGCATTCAATGGCACGCTGTTCCAGGAGTTCAAGGAAAGCAAATTCTTTCTCACATCCCTTTTCTGCCACCAATTCACCAGCCAGTTCCTTCAGCAATACGGCACGCGGATCGGAAATCGTGTACACCGCATGACCGATACCGTAAATCAATCCACTGCCATCGTAGGCTTCCTTGTTCAGCATGCGGGTCAGATAAGTATCGATTTCGTCTACATTCGTCCAGTCAGAAATCACCTCTTTCAAGTGATGGAACATCTTGACCACCTGAATGTTGGCACCTCCGTGCAGAGGCCCTTTCAACGAACCGATTCCGGCTGCAATGCTGGAATACGTATCCGTGCGAGTAGAACTGGTGACACGTACGGTAAATGTTGAGTTGTTACCACCTCCATGCTCTGCCTGAAGCACCAGCAGCAAGTCGAGCATACGCGCTTCCAGCGGAGTGTATTCTTTCTTAATCATATAAAGGAAGTTTTCGGCCAGCGACAGATTCTCGTGCGGATGACGAATGTGCAGCGAACGTCCGTGTATGCTGTGACGGTAGATGCTATACGCATACGCAATGATAGTCGGGAACTTTGAAATCAGTTCGATGGACTGACGCATCAGGTTGTCGCGTGAAATATCATCCGGATTCGGGTCGAACGTGTACATTTCGAGCACACTACGTGCCAGGATGTTCATGATGTTCTGCCCTTCCAAGTCGATAATGTTCATGGTCGTCTTCTTGTCCAGCGGCATATTGTCATTGATGAGCTCCTTGAACGAAGCCAGTTGTTCGCTGTCAGGAAGTTCACCCGACAACAGCAGATAAGCCACTTCCTCAAAGCCGAAACGCTTCTCGCGCAGCAAGGCATGAGCAATGTCATCCAAATCGTATCCGCGATAGAATAACTTACCCGGAATAGCCTTCAATCCCTGGTCTGTGCGTTCATAACCTACCACATTACCAATCTTTGTCAGTCCCACGAGCACACCTGTACCATCTTCGTTACGCAGACCCCGCTTTACATTGTATTTCGTGAACAGTTCATTGTCGATGCGGCATGCCTGCTTGGCACACTCGGAAAGTTTGTAAACTATATATTCTTTCTTCATAAACTTCTCTTTTTATCCATTAAAAACACTCCGACAAGAAAATCCTCCGACTATTACAGCAAAGAAATGATTTCCTGTCCAAATTCATTCGTGCCCAACGCGTGGCCATTCGGCATGAAACGCGCCAAATCATGAGTAGCCTTCCCTTTCGAGAAAGCTTTCTCCAAAGCATTCACAATCAGTTGGGCAGCTTCTTTCCAGCCCATGTACTCCAGCATCATGACAGAAGAAAGCAGCAAGGAACACGGATTCACCACATTCTTTCCGGCAATGTTCGGTGCCGTGCCGTGAGTCGCTTCAAAGATGGCATGTCCGCTCTTGTAATTGATGTTGGCTCCCGGTGCGATACCGATACCGCCCACCATGGCAGCCAGCTGGTCGGACACATAATCGCCGTTCAGGTTCAGCGTAGCAATGACCGAATATTCTTCCGGAATGAGCAGGGTATTTTGCAGGAAAGCATCTGCAATGCAATCCTTCACCACCACTTTTCCATCGTTGATGGCTTTGGCTACGGCAGCCTTGGCAGACTCTTCACCCAGCTCTTTCTTCAGGCGGTCATATTCGTTCATAGTGAAAGTCTGGTCCTTGAACTCGGTTTCGGCCACTTCGTATCCCCAGCGCTTGAAACCTCCTTCCGTAAACTTCATGATATTTCCCTTGTGTACCAGTGTCACTGACGGCAGGCCGTGTTGCAATGCGTATTCAATGGCTGCACGTACCAGTCGCTGGGTACCTTCCTTTGACACGGGTTTCACACCAAATGAAGAGGTTTCCGGGAAACGTACCTTGGTCACACCCATCTCATCACGAAGGAAAGCATAGAATTTCTGTGCTTCCGGTGTACCTTGTTCCCATTCGATACCCGCATAAATGTCTTCCGTATTTTCGCGGAAAATGTGCATGTTCACCTTGTGCGGCTCTTTCACCGGAGAAACGACTCCTTTGAACCAGCGTACCGGACGCAAGCAGACATACAAATCGAGCGTCTGACGCAATGCCACGTTCAGCGAACGGATACCACCGCCTACCGGAGTGGTCAACGGACCTTTAATACCTACCAGATATTCCTTAAATGCTTCCAGCGTAGCCTTCGGCAACCATTCACCAGTCTGCTCAAAAGCCTTTCCACCGGCCAGCACCTCTTTCCATTCAATACGGCGCTTACCTACGTAGGCCAGCTCTACCGCTGTATTGACAATTTTCTGACAAACCGGAGTGATTTCTGCTCCTACTCCATCCCCTTCAATAAAAGGAATCACTACGTGATCGGGAACCACCAGTTTCCCGTCCTGCATATACATCTTATTGCTCATTTCTCTCATTTTTTAAAGGTGTTCAAGGCTGAACCGGCCTTAAACCAGTTAATTTGCATTTCATTATAGGTATGAAGCACTTCGAAAGTTTCTGTCGTGCCGTCTTCGTGCGTCAACACGGCATGCAACGGTTTACCCGGAGCAAAGCGTTGCAATCCCAAGATAGAAATCCGGTCGTGCTCACGTACCTTGTCGTAATCGTTCTTGTCGGCAAAAGTCAGTGCCAGCATACCCTGTTTCTTCAAGTTTGTTTCATGAATACGGGCAAAGCTCTTGGCCAGAATTACCCGTACGTTCAGGAAGCGCGGTTCCATGGCGGCATGTTCACGACTGGAACCCTCTCCGTAATTTTCTTCTGCCACTACGATAGAGCTCATGCCCTTTGCCTTGTACTGCTTGGCCACTGCCGAAACGGCTTCATATTCGCCAGTCAGCTGATTCCATACGCAGTTAGTCTTACCGTTGAATGCATTGACAGCCCCCATCAGCATATTATCGGAAATATTTTCCAGGTGTCCGCGGAAGCGCAACCATGGTCCGGCCATAGAGATGTGGTCGGTAGTACATTTTCCCTGCGTCTTAATCAACAGCGGAAGCTCCATGAAGTCTTCTCCGTTCCATGCAGCAAATGGTTCCAGTTTCTGCAAGCGCTGTGAGTCCGACTGAATGGTCACTTCCACCTTTCCTCCGTCGGCCGAAGGAGCCACATAACCATTGTCATCTACTGTAAATCCTTTCTGTGGCAGTGTTTCCCCTGTCGGCGGATCAAGTCTGACTTCTTCTCCCTTCTCATTTTTCAGGGTATCCGTCAGCGGATTAAAGCACAAGTCGCCTGCAATGGCAAACGCCACAGCCATTTCCGGTGAAGCAATGAACGCATGTGTGTTCGGATTGCCATCGGCACGCTTGGCAAAGTTACGGTTGAACGAAGTCACGATAGAATTGGCCCGAAGCGGATCGTCAGTCACACGCTTCCACTGTCCGATACAAGGACCGCAGGCATTGGTCATCACCACACCGCCGATGCTCTTCAAGTCCTCAATCATGCCGTCGCGCTGAGCCGTGCAATATACCTGTTCCGAACCCGGATTGATAATCAGCGAAGCCTGCATCTTCAAACCTTTTGCCTTTACCTGACGGGCTACCGAAGCTGCACGACTCAAATCCTGATAAGAAGAGTTGGTACAAGAACCAATCAATCCCACTTCCATCTTCTGCGGGAACCCTTCCTTCTTCACACGGGCAGCAAATTCCGATACCGGACAAGCTGCATCGGGCGTAAACGGTCCGTTCACATACGGTTCCAGTGCAGAAAGGTCGATTTCAATCAAACGGTCGTAATATTTCTCCGGCTGCTGTGCCACTTCCGCATCTGCCCGCAAATCGGCCGCATTAGCCTCAGCCAGTTCGGCAATATCCTCACGTCCGGTAGCGCAGAGGTAGCGCTTCATCTCCTCATCATAAGGGAAAACAGAAGTCGTAGCTCCCACCTCAGCTCCCATGTTACAGATAGTAGCCTTTCCGGTAGCAGACAACGAGCGGGTTCCCTCTCCGAAATATTCAATAATGGCATTCGTTCCTCCCTTCACGGTGAGAATACCTGCCAGTTTCAAAATCACATCTTTTGGTGAAGCCCATCCGTTCAACGCACCGGTCAGCTTCACACCAATCAGTTTCGGCATCTTCAATTCCCATTCCATACCGGTCATTACGTCCACTGCGTCGGCACCGCCCACGCCAATGGCAATCATACCCAATCCACCGGCATTCGGGGTGTGTGAGTCGGTTCCCACCATCATGCCACCCGGAAACGCATAGTTCTCAAGTACGACCTGATGAATGATACCTGCTCCCGGTTTCCAGAAGCCGATGCCGTACTTCGAAGCCACACTTTTCAGAAAATCGTATACCTCTTTATTAGTAGTGCAAGCAGAAGGCAAATCCTCTTCCACTCCTTTATATGCTTGAATCAAATGGTCACAATGTACGGTAGCAGGAACAGCTGAAACGGATTTTCCCGCATTCATAAACTGCAACAGCGCCATCTGGGCCGTCGCATCCTGCATGGCTACGCGGTCCGGACGGAAGTTAACATACTCTTCCCCCCGACGGAAAGCAGCCACCGTGTTTTCGTCGTATAAATGTGCATACAATATTTTTTCAGCCAAAGTCATGGCACGCCCCAGTTTCTTACGGGCCTTTTCTACTTTTTCTGCATACGACGCATAGAACGTCTTCTGCATTTCCATGTCGTAAATCATCTGAACAATCTTTTATAACTTCGTGCGCAAATATATTGAAAATATCTCACAATATCACACTTATATCAAATAAAAAACAACAATCTGCCACAAAACCTCATTTCTTTATAACAGAGGGCTGTTTTTTACCGTATTCCGGAAAACTTTTTGACACGTCATTATCCTTAAATTGAAAATTACCTGCATATTCTTGCTATTTTCCTTGTTCGTTTTCTACGTTTTCCTACTGCAAACCCTATGTTTCCCGTCGCAAAAACGTAGGGTTCCCGAACGGAAAACATACGGTTCCGCGACGGGAAACATAAAAAAACTTGAAAAGTTTCCGAATAAACTTACCGAACTTAGAAAAAAGCAGAGCCATCACATAAAAGCCAAATTATCCGCCTTTTCTGCCAGTAGAATCTCCCGCATTTTATTCGTTTTCTTCGGGATTTTTTGTAAGTTTGGAGAAACTCTTATTCAACTGTATTATGGAAACATATCTATTCTGGCTGGTCCCGGCGGCATCGCTGCTGGCATTGGCACTTGCCGGATACTTCTACCGGCAAATGAAGCAGGAAAGCGAAGGTACACCTACCATGGCACGCATTGCATCGTATGTCCGGAAAGGAGCCATGTCTTACCTGAAACAGCAATATAAAATAGTTACCCTTGTATTTATCGGACTGGCTGCCTTGTTTGCCATCATGGCCTATGGGTTCAACTTGCAAAATCCGTGGGTACCCGTAGCATTCCTCACTGGAGGTTTCTTCTCCGGTCTGTCGGGTTACTTAGGCATGAAAACCGCTACGTATGCCTCTGCACGTACGGCAAATGCCGCACGCAACTCACTGAACAAAGGATTAAAGGTGGCATTTCGCAGTGGAGCGGTTATGGGACTTGTGGTCGTAGGACTGGGATTGTTTGATATTTCTTTCTGGTACCTGCTGTTGGATTTCTGCATTCCGGAAGATGTACTGAATCCTACCGCCAAGTTATGCGTCATCACCACCACGATGCTGACTTTTGGAATGGGAGCTTCTACCCAGGCCCTGTTTGCACGTGTAGGAGGAGGTATTTATACCAAGGCGGCCGATGTGGGAGCTGACTTAGTCGGGAAAGTAGAAGCGGGCATTCCAGAAGACGACCCACGCAACCCGGCTACGATTGCCGACAATGTAGGCGATAACGTAGGTGATGTGGCCGGAATGGGAGCCGATCTCTATGAATCCTACTGCGGTTCGATTCTGGCTACCGCTGCCCTGGGAGCTGCTGCCTATATCGGCACGGGAGATACCGCCATGCAGTTTAAAGCCGTCATCGCCCCGATGCTGATTGCAGCCGTAGGTATTATCTTGTCCATCATCGGCATTTTTGCCGTGCGCACCAAAGAAAATGCAGGCATGAGAGAATTGCTCAAGGCTTTGTCTACAGGCACCAACCTCAGTGCGGGATTGATTGTCATCGCCACCTTTAGCATTCTTTGGGTACTGCAAATTGATAACTGGCTGTATATTTCACTGGCTGTAGTCATCGGACTGATTGTGGGTATCGTCATCGGACAGTCTACTGAATTCTACACTTCCCAATCCTACAAGCCCACTCAAAAACTGGCGGAAAGCGGAAAAACAGGTCCGGCTACCGTCATCATTTCGGGCATCGGATTAGGAATGGTATCGACTACGATTCCGGTCATTGCAGTTGTAGCCGGCATCATCCTGTCCTACTGGCTGGCCTCTGGTTTCGATTTTACCAACATCAGCATGGGACTTTATGGCATCGGTATCGCTGCCGTAGGTATGCTGTCCACTTTGGGCATCACATTAGCCACAGATGCTTACGGACCGATTGCCGACAATGCAGGAGGCAATGCGGAAATGAGCGGTTTGGGAGCTGAAGTCCGCAAACGCACGGATGCACTGGATTCACTGGGCAACACTACGGCCGCTACGGGTAAAGGTTTCGCCATCGGCTCTGCTGCCCTGACCGGACTGGCACTACTGGCTTCTTATATTGAAGAAATACGTATAGGACTGGAACGTATCGGTACCACCGTACTGGAACTTCCCAACGGACTGGAAGTAATGATTCGGGAAGCCGGATTCACGGACTTCATGATGTTCTACGATGTCACGCTTATGAATCCCAAGGTACTTTCGGGAATGTTTATCGGTAGCATGATGGCCTTTCTGTTCTGCGGACTGACCATGAATGCTGTAGGAAGAGCAGCTGCCCACATGGTAGAGGAAGTACGCCGGCAGTTCCGTGAAATCAAAGGTATTCTGGAAGGAAAGACTGAACCTGACTACGCACGCTGTGTACAGATTTCCACTCTTGGTGCACAAAAAGAAATGGTATTCCCGTCACTGCTGGCCATCATCGCCCCCATTGTGACAGGTCTGCTGTTTGGTGTGCCGGGCGTCATCGGTCTGCTGATAGGAGGACTTTCCTCAGGTTTCATTTTAGCGATTTTCATGGCCAATTCCGGAGGTGCCTGGGACAATGCCAAGAAATACGTGGAAGAAGGAAACTTTGGCGGGAAAGGCAGTGAAGTACACCGGGCCACAGTCGTAGGCGATACGGTAGGGGACCCGTTTAAAGATACCTCCGGTCCCAGCCTGAACATCCTGATTAAACTGATGAGCATGGTAGCCATCGTCATGGCAGGTCTGACCGTTTCATGGAGCTTATTCTAACAATAAAAATTCCCCCGCCAACCTAAAACCGTGACGGGGGAATTTGCATATAGAATTTACAATTCTTCTTTTGCCAACACATGACAATGATGTGCCTCAAGCACTTTCAGACATTGTGACATGTCATTCGGCTTGATAACCACATGAGCCTGATCGGCTTGTGCAAACGCATACATATACTCAATGAAAATCTGCTCTTCGGCCAAGTATTCCAATACCACAGCCAACGAGCCGGGCACATTGGCACACGAAAGACAAACCACATCGGTCGACATCACGGCAAAATTCTTTTCACGCAATACTTCTACCGCCTTGTCCACATCAGACACAATCAGTCGCAAAATACCAAAATCTGCTGTTTCGGCCATACTAAAAGCGTGCATATTGATACCGTTTGCTCCCAAAGTATGCACTACATCATTAATTCTTCCGGTCTTGTTTTCCAAGAAAACAGACAATTGCTTAATTATCATAGTTCTTTTTGCTTTAGTTATACCAATACTCGTTTATCTATCACACGCTTGGACTTCCCTTCGCTGCGGGTAATGCTGTTCGGTTCTACCAATTTCACGTCGGCACTGATGGACAATACACTCTTCAAGCGGTCGGACAGTGTTTTCTTCAGTTTCAGCATGGAACCGATGTCATCACTGAAGAAATCACGACGCACTTCCACCTGTACTTCCAGGGTATCCAGATTGTTCTTGCGGTCTACCACCAGCATATATTGCGGTTCGAACTCTTTCATACCCAGAATAACACTTTCTACCTGGGACGGGAAGACATTGATACCACGGATAATCAGCATATCATCGCTTCGGCCCATAATCGGCGTCATACGCACACTGGTACGACCGCACGGACACGCATCGGCAATCAGCGAAGTCAGGTCCTTCGTACGGTAACGCAACAACGGCATGCCCTCTTTGGTCAATGTGGTAAATACCAGTTCTCCCTGTGTGCCGTATGGAAGAGATTCCAGGGTAACCGGATCGATAATTTCCGGATAGAAATGGTCTTCGTTGATGTGAGAGCCATATTGCTCCTGACATTCGTAAGATACACCCGGACCCATAATCTCACTTAACCCATAAATATTGTATCCTTTCAAGCCCAAACGGTTCTGTATTTCCTGACGCATGTTTTCGGTCCAAGGCTCAGCTCCGAACGCACCGATACGCAGTCCTAATTCCTCTTTCCGGATACCCATCTTTTCTACCACCTCTGCCAGATACAAGGCATACGAAGGGGTACAGGCAATACCCGTAATGTGTAAATCGCGAATCAAACGTACATGCTTTTCCGTATTTCCTGTAGAAGCCGGAATTACGGTAGCTCCTAAGTTCTCTACTCCATAATGTGCGCCCAATCCTCCGGTAAACAATCCATAGCCATAGCTTACGGAGAAAGTATCGTCACGGGTCACTCCGTATGCCGACAGACAGCGTGACATCACTTCCGACCAGATGGACAAGTCGCGACGTGTATACCCCACAATCGTCGGATTACCCGTTGTACCGGAAGAAGCATGTACACGCACCACCTCTGAAGGAGGAGCCGCCATCAGTCCGTAAGGATAATTGTCACGTAAATCCTGTTTGGTAGTAAAAGGCAGTTTGGTAATATCGTCTATGCTCCGGATATCATCTGGAGTCAGGTCCATTTCCTGCATTTTATGACGATAGAAAGGTACATTATGGTATACATACTGCACCAGTTTGCATAAGCGTTTTCCTTGCAGCTCGCGCATCTGTTCGCGCGGCATACATTCTTTGTTCGGATTCCAAATCATAAGCTGTGTTTTTCTTTATTTCAGTAGTAGTTTTGTGATTTCTTATTTCAGCGGATGGTCTTCCTGAAACGCTTTCATACGTTCCTCCAGCACCGGATAAAGTTCTTCACGCATGCGCGACGTACAGGCTCTCACTCCTTGCTGTTCACTTCCAGTGGTAGACAAGGAAATACTGCTCACGCCATACATCATCAATTCACGCAGCAATTCGCCTCCTGTCAGTCCGGGGTATCCCAAGGTAAAGAAGAAACCATCGCCCACCTGCTGAGTGACATCCTTATCATACACAATCGAGAAACCGTGGTCAGTAAAAATCTGCTTCATCCGGCGTGCCCGACGTTCATACTCGCGCACATCTTCTACGAAATTGATTTCTCCTGAAATGGATTTCTCCAACATTTCGGCCATGGCATACTGAGTAGTAGCCGTGCAACCGGAGGTAATCATATACATGATAGAAGCAATGAAAGTCGGCCCGAATACACCTGAGTCTTCATAACGGGTTGCCAGTGCCGGATACTGCGTATCAAACAATTTATCGGACACGCAGGCTAAAGCTATACGCTGGCCGGCATAGCTGAAAATCTTGGATGCCGACAACATCAGAATATAATTATCGGTATAACGTGCGACCGTAGGTACAAAAGGTGGCTGGTAAGGACGGCCGAACGCATGACGGAAGTCCATGCAGAAATAAGCCTGGTCTTCCAGCACAATCACATCGTACTGCGTAGCCAATTCTCCGATAATCTTCAACTCACTTTCTTCCAGACAAATCCATGCCGGATTATTAGGGTTAGAATATACCACAGCGGCAATATCTCCCTTCGACAGGAAACTTTCCAGTTTGGCACGCAGCGGTTCACCACGGAAATCATGAATGTCGAACAACTCCCACTCAATACCCAAAATGCGCAACTGAGATTTTTGTATCGGGAAACCCGGATCAATGAACAAGACCTTGTTCTTTCCCGGAATTCGCTGGGTACAAGTGATAAAAGCACCGAAAGAAGCTGCCACAGAACCGGTAGTGGGCAGACATGCCCGCGGAGAAATATCAATATCGATAAAGGCTTTCACGAAACGTGAAGCTGCCTGCTTCAGTTCTGCCACTCCGGCAGCTGCCGGATATTGCGAACCAACTCCTCTATCGAGGGCTTTCTTCTCTGCCTCAATACCTATTTTATTGGCCGGAAGACCGGGAGACCCCTGGTCCATCCGGATAAAAGGAATACCTGTCAGTTCTTCTAGGCGGGAAGCTACCAGCAACACATCCCCTATGGTGGCATTGGCCAAGTCGGCCACTTTCATTTCCTTCGCTACGGAATTTACCAGCTCTTCACTAAACACGCGACTCATAGGCACTCAGAATTTCAACTGTTTGACATATTCATGACCTATATCGAAGGCATGATAGTTCATCTGCACCACTTCTTCGCCTTTTGATGCAAAAATACGGCCTACACTTTCGCGCAGGACTTCTGCATCCAGGATTTTCAGGAAAGGAGCGGCAGCCCCTAACAGAATAACATTGGCCGACTTAGGCATGTGGTTTTCTTTCGCCAGATTTTCCACATCCAGCACCACCACATGAGGCTGTGACTTCAATTCCTGCATCAGCTTTTCTTCGTCCGGATAGTTCGGAATGTTTTTAAAAGGAGCAGCCGAAGTGATAATCCATCCGTCTTTCGACAGATACGGCAGGTAGCGCAAAGCTTCCATCGGCTCCAGTGAGATAATCATATCCGCCGTTCCCAAGGCAATCAGGTCGGAAGCAATCGGGGCATCCGACAAGCGAAGGTTAGACTGCACATCCCCTCCGCGCTGACTCATTCCATGTACTTCGGCCTGTTTCAAGTTCAACCCTAAATGAAGAGCTGCTTCTCCGATAATCGTAGCGATGGACAAGATTCCCTGTCCGCCAACTCCTGAAAGTATAATATCTGTTTTCATTGTTTCTGTGCTTTTTGCTGTTTCAGTTTCCGGTTTAAAGTCTGCATACATTCCCTACGCGGAATAATGACAGATACACCGTTGTATTCTATTTCCTCACGAATAACACGGGTAATTTCTTCCATGTTCTTAGAAAGCGGCACAACTACCCGTACGTGCTCCGGTTCTACTCCCAAGCCCAGACAAATGGCTTCGAACTTATTGGTTCCGGCTGAATCCTGGCCACCAGTCATAGCGGTAGTCAGGTTATCAGAAATCACCACCGTGATATTGGACTTGTCATTCACGGCATCCAGCAGACCTGTCATTCCAGAGTGAGTAAATGTGGAGTCGCCAATCACTGCAATAGACGGGAACAAGCCTGCATCCGCAGCCCCCTTGGCCATGGTAATGGAAGCTCCCATATCCACGCAACTGCTCAATGTACGGAACGGAGGAAGTGCGCCCAGTGTATAGCAACCGATGTCACCGAAAATCTTGGCATCCGGATATTCGGCAGCTACTTTATTCAAGGCATCATATACATCACGGTGTCCACAACCCTTACACAAAGCAGGAGGACGAGGAACTACATTCTGAGCGGCAGCATAAACCTGTTCGCAAGAAAGTCCCAAAGCCTGACGCACATTATCCGGCGTCAGTTCTCCCGTACGAGGCAATTCACCACTTAAACGACCTTTCACCACATATTTAGAAGGAAGAATACCTTTCAGCTGTTCTTCAACAAAAGGCTGTCCGTCTTCTACTACCAGAATCTCTTTGCAAGAGTCGGCCAGACGGGTCAAGGTTTCCACCGGTAAAGGATACTGTGAAATCTTCAGCAAAGGATACGGACATCCATCCGGATAGGTTTCCATCACGTAATTGTAACCAATTCCACAAGCCACGATTCCCTTCTCAGCCATACCTTCCTGACCTGCCAACCGATTAAATGCAGACTGTTCAGCCTCATCACGCAACTTTTCTTGAGTAGCGATGGCTTCCACATACCGGCGGCGGGCATTACCGGGCAAGAGTACCCAATCAGAAGGAACCGACGGACGCCCCGTGCAAGTCACTTCCTTTCCTGATTCCTGCACTTCGACTGCCGCACGAGAGTGTGCCATGCGGGTAGTAATGCGCATCAGTACCGGCGTACGCATTTGTTCCGAAAGGTCGTATGCATACGACATCATGTCGTAAGCTTCCTGCTGGGAAGACGGTTCCAGAATCGGAATCAGGGCAAACTTGCCGTAAAAACGGGAATCCTGCTCATTCTGAGAAGAATGCATAGACGGGTCATCGGCAGCCAGTACCACTACCCCTCCGTTCACGCCTGTAATGGCAGAATTGACAAATGCGTCTGCACATACGTTCATTCCCACGTGTTTCATGCAGACCAAGGCGCGTTTTCCTACATAAGAAACACCCAATGCAGCCTCCATGGCTGTTTTTTCATTGGTGCACCAGCTGCTGTGCAAACCGCGTTCTTTTGCTATAGGAGAGTTTTGAATATATTCCGTAATTTCAGTAGAGGGAGTTCCCGGATAAGCATACACTCCCGAAATCCCCGCGTGAATAGCTCCCAGCGCAATGGCCTGGTCGCCCAACAATAAGCGTTTATTTTTCATATAATATAGAAATTAATTCAGTGTAAAAGAGTCGGCATCGTTCAATACCGGGAATTTTTTCCGGAACGATTGCAGTTCCTCCATATCAATCACAACTTCTGCAAAGCCTTCTTCCCCATCCGCACAGGCAGAAAGTGTTTTACCATACGGGTCTATGCCCGCTGTTCCTCCGCTATATTCGCAATAGGGATCCTTCCCGACCCGGTTTACCCCCAGTACATAGCACTGGTTCTCGATGGCACGGGCACGCAACAAAGCTTTCCAGGCTTCCACTCTGGGCGAAGGCCAGCTGGCTACATAAATCGCCGCATCGTAGTCGCCCCGGTTGCGTGACCATACCGGGAAACGCAGGTCATAGCAAACTTCCAGCAGGAAACGAACACCACGGAAATTCACAACCACCCGTTCCTGTCCGGCCGTATAGTGTTTGTCTTCCCCTCCATACGTAAACAGATGCTTTTTATTGTACCACTGCACGTTTCCGTCAGGATGCACAAAATAGAAGCGGTTATAGAACTTTCCGTTTTCCTCGACCGAAACACTTCCGGCAATCGCACAATTACGTTCGGCAGCTTTTTGCTTCATCCACCGAAGGGTAGCACTATCGGATGATTCGGCAATGCCTTCCGGCGAAGTACAAAATCCGGTGGAAAACATTTCCGGTAGAACAAACAAGTCTGTTCCTTGTGCGTGGGCACTGATGAGTTTATCCATGTAAGCCACATTGGCTGCAGGATCGGCCCAACAAATATCTGTCTGTAATAAAATAACTTTCATGCTTTTCATTCATTAGAAACGCCCAAAGGTAACAAATTAATCATAGAAACCAAAAATTAGCATCAAAATACTTTAAAGACACACGTAATTGTATATTTCTGCAAACGCTTATACAAAAATACCTCGACACGTTGCTGTCAAGGTCTCGACTCGAACGTGACGAGACATCCGCACGAACGTGTCAAGACCTCGTCACGTACGTGTCAAGGTAAAAACGTCAAAGCCACGATGATAAAACCCTAGCCTGCTGCCTGTTTTTCACGCAAGAGTCGTGGCTTTTTATTCTAAAAGAACCTTATAAATAGGGATTATTTGCAAAATGTTTTTTATTTTTGTGCCCAGAATGAGTTAATATACTAACAAATGAACGTATTAGAATTAAGCGAACAGGAAATAATCAGACGTAACAGCCTGAATGAGTTGAGAGCAATGGGGATTGAACCATACCCTGCTGCCGAGTATGTAACCAACGCTTTTTCGACTGACATAAAAGCCGAATTCAAAGATGATGCTGAACCTCGCAAAGTATCCGTTGCAGGACGTATCATGTCTCGTCGTGTAATGGGAAAAGCGTCTTTCATTGAATTACAGGATTCTAAAGGCCGTATACAAGTATATATAACCCGCGATGATATCTGTCCGGATGAAAACAAAGATTTATATAATGTAGTTTTCAAACGCTTGCTGGATTTGGGCGATTTCGTAGGAATCGAAGGTTTTGTATTCCGTACCCAAATGGGCGAAATCTCTATCCATGCACAGAAACTGACTGTATTGTCGAAATCAATTCGTCCGCTCCCGATTGTAAAATACAAAGATGGAGTGGCTTACGATAAGTTTGAAGACCCTGAACTCCGTTACCGTCAGCGCTATGTAGACTTGGTAGTAAACGACGGAGTTAAAGAAATCTTCCTGAAACGGAACAAGGTCTACAACTCTATGAGAGAGTATTTCAACTCGAAAGGATATATCGAAGTAGAAACTCCGATTCTTCAGTCTATTGCCGGAGGTGCTGCGGCACGTCCGTTTATCACTCACCACAACGCATTGGATATTCCATTGTACATGCGTATTGCCAGTGAGCTGTACCTGAAGAGACTGATTGTGGGTGGTTTCGAAGGTGTGTATGAAATCGGTAAAAACTTCCGTAACGAAGGTATGGACCGTACACACAATCCGGAATTTACCTGTATGGAAATCTACGTTGCTTACAAGGATTACAACTGGATGATGAAGTTTACAGAAAACATGATTGAAAAAATCTGTCTGGATGTAAACGGTACTACAGAGGTACAGGTAGGCGACAACATGATTAACTTCAAAGCTCCGTTCAAACGTGTAACCATGCTGGATTCTATCAAGGAATTCACTGGCTATGACCTGACAGGCATGAACGAAGAACAGATTCGTGAAGTTTGCAAGAAGCTCAACATGGAAATTGATGACACCATGGGTAAGGGTAAGCTGATTGACGAAATCTTCGGCGAATTCTGCGAAGGCAACTACATTCAGCCGACTTTCATCACTGACTATCCTATCGAAATGTCTCCGCTGACAAAGAAACACCGCAGCAATCCAGATTTGACAGAGCGCTTTGAGCTGATGGTGAACGGTAAAGAGTTGTGTAACGCATACTCTGAATTGAACGACCCGATTGACCAGCTGGAACGCTTCGAAGAGCAGATGAGACTGAGTGAAAAGGGAGACGACGAAGCAATGATTATCGACAAGGACTTCGTTCGTGCATTGGAATACGGTATGCCTCCTACTTCAGGTATGGGTATCGGTATGGACCGTCTGGTAATGCTGATGACCGGTCAGAGTACCATTCAGGAAGTGTTGTTCTTCCCGCAGATGCGTCCGGAAAAAGTAATCCCGAAAGATGCGCCTGCTAAATTCATGGAATTAGGAATCGCAGAAGACTGGGTTCCGGTAATTCAGAAAGCCGGATACAACCTCGTGACTGACATGAAGGACGTGAATCCGCAGAAACTTCATCAGGATATTTGTGGCATCAACAAGAAATACAAACTGGAACTTGCCAACCCCACAGTAGACGAAGTAGCTGGCTGGATAGAAAAGATTAAATAAATGAATGAAAGTGTATGAAGGACAAAGCACATGTCTTGTCCTTCATATCTGTTTTTCATTAAATATAAGAGTATGAAATTACCCGGGAAAATAGCGATTATGGGGGGAGGCAGCTGGGCCACTGCTATAGCTAAAATCATTTTAACCCAGGCTGAATCCATAAACTGGTATATGCGCCGTGACGACCGAATTGAAGAATTCAAGCGTCTGGGTCACAATCCAGCCTATCTGACAAGTGTGCGTTTCGACATGAAATGCATCAACTTTTCATCAGACATCAACAAGGTAGTGAGAGAGTCGGATACCCTGATCTTTGTCACACCTTCACCGTATCTGAAAAGTCACCTCAAAAAGCTAAAAACCAAGCTGAAGGATAAATTCATCGTTACTGCCATCAAGGGTATCGTACCCGACGAAAACCTTATCGTATCCGATTATTTCCATAAGATTTATGACGTTCCTGAAAACAACATAGCCGTACTGGCAGGTCCCTGTCATGCGGAAGAAGTAGCATTGGAACGACTTTCTTATCTCACCGTGGGATGCAAAGACATTGAAAAAGCCAAGATGTTTGCACGGCAACTGGCCGGGCATTACATCAAGACTTCGGTCAATACGGACGTAGCCGGCATTGAATATGCTTCTGTGTTGAAGAATGTATATGCCATTGCAGCCGGAATCTGCAGCGGTCTGAAATATGGAGACAACTTCCAGGCCGTGCTGGTGTCCAATGCCTTACAGGAAATGAACCGGTTCTTAGATACCGTACATCCCGTAAACCGCTGTACAAACGATTCAGCCTATCTGGGCGACCTTCTCGTGACTTCTTATTCCAATTTCAGCCGTAACCGCGTGTTCGGTACCATGATTGGTAAGGGATATTCCGTAAAAAGTGCCCAGATTGAAATGGAAATGATTGCCGAAGGATATTACGGAACCAAATGTATCAAGGAACTGAACAAGCACCTGCATGTCAATATGCCCATTGTGGATGCCGTCTATAATATTCTTTACGAACGTATATCACCAATGATAGAAATCAAATTATTAACTGACTCATTTAGATAAAATCAGAAAACAGTTATGGAAAACATTAATCTGAACATTGAAAAGACTTTAGATTTTATATCTAAGGAAAAATTGGCTTCTTATGAACCAAAGGTAAAAGCTTGTATGGAAACGCTGGAAAAAGGCACAGGCTTAGGAAACGACTTCTTGGGTTGGTTGCATTTACCTTCTTCCATCACAAAGGAACACTTGGATGACCTGAAAGCTACCGCACAGACACTTCGCGAAAACTGCGACGTAGTAATCGTAGCTGGTATCGGAGGAAGTTACCTAGGCGCACGCGCAGTCATCGAAGCTATGTCAAACAGCTTTGCTTGGTTGCAGGAGAAAAAAGCCGGACAGCCTACTATTATTTTTGCCGGACACAACATCAGCGAAGACTACCTGTTCGAACTGACTGAATTCCTGAAAGACAAAAAATTTGGTGTAATCAACATATCTAAATCTGGAACAACTACTGAAACCGCTCTTGCTTTCCGTCTGTTGAAAAAGCAGTGTGAAGACCAGAGAGGCAAGGAAATGGCTCGCAAGGTTATCGTAGCTGTTACAGATGCCAAGAAAGGTGCAGCCCGTACAACAGCCGACAAGGAAGGTTACAAATCATTCATCATTCCTGACAATGTAGGCGGACGTTTCTCTGTATTGACTCCGGTAGGCTTGCTTCCTATTGCAGTAGCTGGAATCGACATTGACCAGCTGGTTGCCGGCGCTTGCGAAATGGAAAAAGTTTGTGCCAACGAAAACATGTACGAAAACCCGGCTGCTTTGTATGCTGCTACTCGTAACGAACTGTATCAGAGCGGAAAGAAAATTGAAATCTTAGTAAACTTCCAGCCGAAACTTCACTACTTCATGGAATGGTGGAAACAGCTGTACGGTGAATCTGAAGGCAAGGACCTGAAAGGTATCTATCCGAGCTCTGTAGACTTCTCTACTGACCTGCACTCTATGGGACAGTGGATTCAGCAGGGTGAACGCAGCATCTTCGAGACAGTGGTTTCTGTAGAAACTCCAAGCCACGAACTTCACTTCCCGAGCGATGAAGAAAACCTGGATGGCCTGAACTTCCTGGCAGGCAAACGCATCGACGAAGTAAACAAGATGGCCGAACTCGGTACACAGCTTGCACACGTAGACGGTGGAGTTCCTAACTTGCGTGTAAGCGTTCCTTCATTGAACGAATACTACTTGGGACAGCTTATCTATTTCTTCGAAAAGGCTTGCGGAATCAGCGGATACCTGCTCGAAGTAAATCCGTTCAACCAGCCGGGCGTAGAAGCTTACAAGAAAAACATGTTTGCTCTTCTGAACAAGCCGGGATACGAAAAAGAATCTGAAGCAATCCGGGCTCGTCTGAAAAAATAAATAAACGAGAGTCTATCACTCCGTTTTTAATTGACAGGCACGAATTACATGAAAAGCACTCTTTCTTTCTACAAGGAAAGTGCATTCATGTAATGCGTGCCTGAATATTATAAACCATATCATCATGTTCCAACAAGAAATCAACCAATATCTTACCACCCATCATTATACACGCATCGACTTAAAGGCCGTATTGTTCGATATGGACGGAGTATTGTTCGACTCCATGAAGAACCATGCCACCGCCTGGCATGAGGCAATGAAGCAATACGGAATGAGCCTGAGCAAAGAGGAAGCCTACCTCCACGAAGGACGTACCGGTGCGGCAACCATCAACATCGTCAGCCAAAGAGAAAGAGGCTATGAGGCCGATGAAGAAGAAATCAAACGAATCTACCAGACCAAGAGCGACATATTCAATCAGTTGCCCAAAGCCGACCCTATGCCCGGCGCATTCGAGGTCCTGAAAAAAATAAAAGCAGACGGACTGATTCCGATGGTTGTAACCGGCTCCGGACAACTCTCGTTATTGGCCAAGTTGAACCACTACTTCCCCGACATCTTCCAACGAGAACTGATGGTAACCGCTTTTGATGTAAAATATGGAAAGCCCAATCCTGAACCTTACCTGATGGCCTTGCAGAAAGCCGGCATACAAGCCAACGAAGCGGTAGTCATTGAGAATGCGCCGTTAGGAGTCAGAGCTGGAGTAGCTGCCGGTATCTTCACCATTGCACTGAACACCGGTCCGCTTCCAAACGACGTGCTTCTGCAAGAAGGTGCCAACATCCTGTTCCCCTCCATGGCTGCCTTCAACGAAAACTGGGAGACATGCCGTCAAAGTTTACAAGATACATCCCTATAAAGAAAAATCCCCGGAAAACCGAAGTACAACTTCACTTTCCGGGGATTTTTTATCTCAACAAAATTTTATTCCAATGCAAACAACTTACTTCTTGACAACAGAGAAGCTCCTATGACGTTTGCCTTTTCTTTCAGTTCCGACAATACAATATCCGAATCCTTATACATTAAATTCAGCGTATATTTACGGACTGCCGAAATAACCGGAGGCAACAAATACTCTCCTACCTTCGAGAATTCTCCTCCGATAATTACCTGTTCCGGATTGAACACATTAATCAGGTCACCAATGTGACGTCCCAGTTTCGCGCCAATCTCTTCCACCAGCTCAATGGCCAGCACATCTTCACGACGAACAGCAGAAATAATATCTGCTAAAGTTATTTCATCGATGGATTTCTCTTTCAGCAACACAGAGTTTTCTCCCTGACGCAAACGGGCAATAAACTTCCGATACAAAGCCGAGCAGGATACCTCCGTTTCAATACAGCCTTTCTTTCCGCAATAACAGATCTGCTGGTTATCATATCCGTAATTATGTCCAAACTCACCCGCAAAACCAGACATTCCCGAATACAGTTTACCGTCAATGATGATAGCGAGTCCCAACCCCCAGTTTACATTCACATAAATCAGGTTCTTCGGACATTTCTCCGAGCGCATGATATATTCTCCGTATGCCATTGCACGGCTATCGTTATCAATGCACACATTAATACCCAATCTTTCGGAGAACATCTCTGCCAAAGGTTTCTCACCAAAAGTCAGATGCGTATAGCTGCAGCCCGTTTCCGGATTTACTCGTCCGGTCATACCAATACAGATATTCAGAATCTTTGATTTGTCGCACGGAAGTTCATCGATAAATGTTTCTATTTCCTGACAGATATGTTCCAAACATTCCGGTGTATTTTCCAGCTTGAACGGAATTTCCATCTTGGTCTGAAGCACATCCCCCTTAAAGTTGATTGCCCCCAGGCTTAACGACTGTACCGCCATCGCTACCCCGATAAAATAGGCAGAATCCGCATTCAGTCCATACAAACTTGGATGACGACCTCCACTGGTTTCCAGTTTTCCACAATCGTTCACATATCCCTCCTTGCACATTTCATCCACAAACTTTGTCACGGTAGGCACACTTAGTCCCATCGATTTGGACAAATCTGTGATTGTAGTGCTTCCCGCATAAATCAGGTGCGTAATGATACGCTGCTTTACCAATGCACTTTTTACGCCTTTCTGTATATTCTTCAATAGAGTCTGACCCATATTTGTTATTTTTTATAGAAACATTTACAAATGTAGAATTTTTCTTTAAAAACTCATGCATAAAAAAACTATTTTTTTATTTGCCTTTCTGAGTAAGCTTTGATATATTTGCATGGGGTAAGAAAATTCTTATCACAAAGGAGAAAGAAACAAGTTAATTTAATTTCAATATTCAAAATTCTAACCACCATGAGATTAATCATTGAACCCGATTACAGTTCTCTGTCCAACTGGGCAGCAAACTATGTTGCAAAAAAAATCAACGCAGCTAATCCTACTAAAGAAAAACCGTTTGTATTAGGACTTCCCACAGGTTCATCTCCTCTGGGCATGTATAAGGCCCTGATTGAATTAAACAAGAAGGGAGTGGTATCATTCAAGAATGTAGTGACTTTCAATATGGACGAATACGTAGGCTTGCCGGAATCTCATCCTGAAAGCTACCATTCATTCATGTTCAATAACTTCTTTAATCATATTGACATCTGCAAGGAAAACATTCACATCCTGAACGGTAACGCAGCCGACCTGGAAGCTGAATGTGCCAACTATGAAAAAGAAATTGAAAAGTTCGGCGGTATCGACTTGTTCTTAGGAGGTATCGGTCCTGACGGTCACATTGCTTTCAACGAACCGGGCTCTTCACTGACTTCACGCACACGTGTGAAAACACTGACGACTGATACCATCATCGCCAACTCACGTTTCTTCGACAACGACGTGAACAAAGTGCCTAAAACAGCATTGACCGTAGGTGTGGGTACTGTACTTTCTGCTAAAGAAGTGCTGATTATCTGTAACGGACACAACAAGGCACGTGCGTTGCAGCATGCAGTAGAAGGCGGCATCACACAGATGTGGACTATCAGCGCATTGCAGATGCACCAGCACGGTATCATCGTATGTGACGAAGCAGCTACTGACGAACTGAAAGTTGGTACCTACAAGTACTTCAAAGATATTGAAAAGAACAACCTCTAATTCGCTGAATCATGAGAACCAATCTTAGCTCTCAAATTTCACTGAATCGCGTTTCCCCACGTTACTATCGTCCGGGAAACGCAGTAGAACGTTCTGTCCTGACACGACTGGAAAAAATCCCGACCAACATCTTCGAAACAAGCGAAGAAGGTGTGGTACAGATTGCCAATGAAATCGTCGCAAAGATACAGGACAGACAGCGTGAAGGAAAATTCTGTACCATTGCCATAGGTACAGGCGCCTCCCTGCGTCCGCTGTTCACCGAACTGATTCGGAAACACAAGGATGAAGGCGTAAGTTTCCGTAACGTGGTATTCTTCAACTTGTATGAGTATTATCCGCTGACCGAAGGTGCTGGAAGCAGTTTCAGCCACCTGAACAAGCTCTTCCTTTCACAGATAGACATTGACCGCCAGAATATCTTTACAATGGACGGTAGCATCCCTCAGGAAGCCATCATCGAACACTGCCGTTTGTACGAACAGCGTATACAGACCTTTGGAGGTCTTGATATGGTTATCATGGGAATCGGACGTGAAGGAAACATCGGTATGAACGAACCTGGTTCACATGCCAGCTCTACTACCCGCCTGATTTTGATTGATGCAACTTCTCGTTCTGAAGCTGCACATAATATCGGTGTGGACAATCTTCCTCCCTGCTCCATCACCATGGGTATCAATACCATTATGGGAGCCAGAAAAGTTTATATGCTGGCCTGGGGTGAAGACAAAGCTGACATCATCCGAAGTGCAGTGGAAGACAAAGTAAGTGATACACTGCCGGCATCTTACCTGCAACTTCACGCCAACACTTCCGTTTGCGTAGACTTGGCTGCGGCAGCCCACCTGACTCGTATTCAGCGTCCATGGCTGGTAACCAGCTGCGAATGGAACGACAAACTCGTAAGAAGTGCCATCGTATGGTTGTGTACTACACTGAACAAGCCTATTCTGAAACTGACCAACAAGGACTATAATGAAAACGGCTTGAGCGAACTGCTGGCTCTTTACGGCTCTGCCTACAATGCCAATATCAAGGTATTCAACGACCTGCAGCACACCATTACCGGATGGCCGGGTGGTAAACCGAATGCCGACGATACCTATCGTCCGGAACGTGCCAAACCGTTCCCGAAACGCGTGGTGGTATTCTCTCCGCATCCGGATGACGATGTAATCTCCATGGGAGGTACATTGCGCCGTCTCGTTCAGCAGGGACATGAAGTACACGTGGCTTACGAAACTTCCGGAAACATTGCCGTAGGCGATGAAGAAGTAGTACGTTTCATGCATTTCATCAACGGCTTTAACCAGTTGTTCGAAAATAGTGAAGACAAGGTTATCAGCGACAAATATGCTGAAATCAAACAGTTCTTCTCTACCAAGAAAGAAGGCGACATGGATACACGCGACATCCTGACCATCAAAGGTCTGATTCGTCGTGGAGAAGCTCGTACCGCTTGTACGTTCAATCATATTCCGCTCAGCCGCTGTCACTTCCTTGACCTTCCGTTCTATGAAACCGGAAAGATTGAAAAGAACCCGATCAGCGAGGCCGACGTAGAAATCGTGCTCAACCTGCTCCGCGAAGTGAAGCCTCATCAGATTTACGTAGCCGGCGACTTGGCCGACCCGCATGGTACTCACCGCGTATGTACGGACGCTGTTTTTGCCGCTATCGATGAAGAAAAGAATACTGGTGCGGAATGGCTGAAAGACTGCCGCATCTGGATGTACCGTGGTGCATGGGCAGAATGGGAAATCGAAAACATCGAAATGGCCGTACCTTTGAGTCCGGAAGAACTTCGTGCAAAACGTAACTCCATCCTGAAACACCAGTCTCAGATGGAAAGTGCACCGTTCCTGGGCAATGACGAACGTCTGTTCTGGCAGAGAAGCGAAGACCGCAACCGCGGAACTGCTTCACTTTACGACCAGTTAGGTCTGGCTTGCTATGAAGCTATGGAAGCATTTGTAGAATATAAACCTATTTAAGTGCATATCACATTTTAAGCCAAAAGACACAGAAACGCAGAAGTTCACCCCGAAAGGAAGAACTTCTCGTTTCCGTGTCTTTTTTATTTCTGTATTTACCAAATCTTTTTACCTGCATGAAAAAACTACTCATTCCCGCATTTGCATTTTGGCTCAGTTGCCTCTTCCCCTCGTGTACCTCGACTTCTCCCAACCATTTTCTGAAAGAGACCGACTACCGTAACAAAGTGGAAGCTGATTTCGGACAGAAGAAGGAGATTCTCAACCGGGGAAATCTTTTTGACATCTTCAATGAAGACATGTCACTGGAGGAACGGGAAGCCATGATGTTCCTGTATGCCTACATGACTCCGGGCGATATTTCGGATTACTCCGGAGAGTTCTATCTGAAAAATGTACGTCTGGCACTTCAGAACCGAAAAGAGACTTCGTGGGGAGCCGGAATTCCCGACATGATATTCCGCCACTTTGTACTCCCTGTCAGAGTGAACAACGAAAACCTGGATAATGCACGCGAAGTGTTCCGCCAGGAACTGATGCCGCGTGTGGAAAAACTATCCATGTACGATGCCGTACTGGAAGTAAACCACTGGTGTCATGAAAAAGTAATCTATACCCCAACCGACATCCGTACCAGTGCCCCGATGGCTACTGTGAAAACAGCTTACGGACGTTGTGGTGAAGAATCGACCTTCCTGGTAGCCGCTCTCCGCGCCGTAGGTATCCCTGCCCGTCAGGTGTACACCCCGCGCTGGGCACATACAGACGACAACCATGCCTGGGTAGAAGCCTGGGTGGATGGCAAATGGTACTTCCTCGGTGCCTGCGAACCGGAACCGGTACTGAACTTAGGATGGTTCAATGCTCCTGCCAGCAGAGGTATGCTGATGCACACCAAAGTATTCGGTGCATACGACGGACCGGAAGAAGTGATGAAAACCACTGCCAACTATACGGAAATCAACATCATCGACAACTACGGACAGAGTGCCCCCGTCACTGTCACGGTGGTAGATGCTCAGGGTAAGGCCGTAGAAGGTGCACACGTAGAGTTCAAGATTTACAATTACGCTGAATTCTTCACCGTAGCCAACAAAACGACCGACGCACAAGGAAAAGCATCACTTTCTGCCGGATTGGGCGACATGGTAGTCTACGCTTCGGCAAATGACCACTTCGGCTTGCAGAAAGTTTCTTTCGGAAAAGATAAAGAAGTCACATTAACGCTTTCTCACAGTCCGGGAGATGTATTTACCGATACCTTGCACATTGTGCCACCGGCTGAAAAAGCCAACTTCCCGGAAGTGACCGATGCACAGCGTAAGGAAAACAACCGGCGTATGGCTCAGGAAGATTCTATCCGCAATGCTTACGTAGCCAGCTTCCCCACCGAAGAAAAGGCCAAGGCTTTTGCAGAAGGACTGAAACTGGATGTGAACCAAACAAGCACATACATTCTGAAATCCAGAGGAAACCATGCGGACATCATGCAGTTCCTGTCGAATGCTGCGGAAAAGGGACAGGGTGCCCGTGCATTGGAATTGCTCAGCACACTGGCTGATAAAGACCTGCGCGACACACCTTGCAGCATTCTGGAAGACCATTTGTATGCTACCGATGCGAAAGCTGACGTAAAAGAAGTGCTTGCACCGCGTATTGCCACTGAAATGCTGACTCCTTACCGTACCTACCTGCAGAAAGCCTTGTCTGCCGAACTAGCCGCACAAATCAAAGCTGACCCGCAAGTGCTCGTGAAATGGTGTAAGGACAGCCTGTCTATCCGCAACGACCTGAGTACGATATTCACCATTACCTCACCCGAAGGTGTATGGCGCAGCCGTGTAACCGACTCACAGTCCAGAGACATTTTCTTCGTAGCTGCTGCCCGTAGCTTAGGTATCCCCGCCTGGAAGGATGAAGTAAACGGTAACATCTGCTACCGCCTCAACGGAAAACCGGTATTGGTGGACTTTGAAAGTTCAGAAGGTGGAAGTCTGTCGGAAGGTGTATTGAAAGCTACTTACCAGGCTATTCCTCGACTGGACAATCCGAAATATTACACTCACTTCACCCTGTCGAAGTATGACAACGGCACATTCCAGTTGCAGAACCATCCGGAAGATGCCAGCTGGGCTTCTCTGCTGAAAAACGGAAGCAGCATGTCGACCGGTTATTATATGATGGTAACGGGTAGCCGTATGGCCAACGGAGGCGTATTGAGCCAGGTTTCATTCTTCTCTGTCGACAAAGGAAAGACCACAGTGACTCCTCTCTGCATGCGCAACAATACGGAAGAAGTACGTGTCATCGGCAGCTTCAATTCCGAAGCACTCTACACCCGTCCGGGCACCGATGAACAAGTATCTGTCCTCAACACTACCGGAAGAGGATATTGCATTGTCGGCGTATTGGGCGTAGGTCAGGAACCGACCAATCATGCCCTGAAAGACATCGAAGTAAAGAAAGCGGAATTTGAGAAATGGGGACGTACGATTGTACTGCTCTTCACTGACGAAGCGGCCTATAAGAAATTCGACCGCAAGGAATTCCCTAACCTTCCGTCGAACGTAGTGTTCGGTATAGACAAAGACGGAAGCATTCTGAAAATGATTGCTGAAAATATGAAGCTGGGCAGCAAACCCACCCTGCCGGTGATCATCCTGGGCGATACGTTCAACCGCGTAGTCTTCGAATCACACGGATACACCATCGGCATGGGCGAGCAACTGCTCCATGTTATCCACGGACTGTAAGCGCCTCAATGGTGCGACGCACCTTTTCGGGAGTCGTAACCGGATGAGCATATTCATCCATATCCGTACCTCCCATCGACAAAGCCGGATTGCGAAGAAGCATCCGGCTTTCTTTTTGTTCACGTGCCGAAAAATGGAACTCACCGGCTCCCGTCACACGGGCCAGTTCCGCAATATTATGTTCGTTCACTCCGCAGCCCGGCATGATGATAATGCGGTCGCCCGCCTGCTTCACCAGTTCAGCCAGCAAGGGTGCCCCTTCCATGGCCGTAGGCATCTGACCGGAAGTCAGCACACGGTTCACGCCCATTCCTATCAGTTCTTCAAGTGCCTCACGGGGTGACTTGACATAATCAAACGCACGGTGGAAAGTCACCGAAAGCCCTTTGGAAGCTTCCATCAGACGCTGCATGGCCGGCTTGTCCAGCTCGCCTTCCGGTGTAAGGCAACCGAACACCACCCCATCAGCTCCCGCCTGACGGGCAGCCCGAATATCTTCTTCCATAATCTCCAGTTCAGAAGGTGTGTACAGAAAATCTCCTCCACGCGGACGGATAATGACATGCAGACGGATGTCAATCAACTTACGGGCCACTTTAATCTCACCCAACGATGGGGTAGTTCCACCTTCCGGCATACCGGCACACAATTCTACCCGATGAGCCCCTCCCTGCTGGGCAGCCACGCAACTCTCTGCAGAGTTCGCACAAATTTCAAACATGTAGTTTTTCATCTCTCAGTCAACTTTAAACAGTGATTTTTTTCACCCTCAGAAAAGGCCTTTGCATTTACCGGAAAACGCTTTGACGCTTCAATCAAAACGCAAGTACGTTTTACTTAAAACACAAGTGCGTTTTACATGAAACGCAAGTACGTTTTATATCAAACGCAAAGGCGTTTTAGCACAAACGTAGGAGCGTTTTTTCCGAAAATACAAATCGCGATGTCTGAAGGCTGGTATCTATAAACAAAAAAGCTTATTAAACCGTTCTTTTTCAGTCTAATAAGCTTTATGTACGCCCGTGGGGAGTCGAACCCCAATCGAAGGAACCGGAATCCTTTATTCTATCCATTGAACTACGGGCGCAAATATCAATAAGCACACTTTCCAACGTCCTTTTTTGAGAAAGGATATTTCGAAAGCGTGACAAAAATACAATTATTCGGTCTTTTCTCCTAATTTTTTCCTGAAAAAATAGGGAGTGAAAACTAAAATAGTTTTACTCTTACACGCCTATACGACCTCACGCATCAGAACTGGAAGTAGATAAACGGCTGAATATCGCTGCTTTTCACCTGAATGACCAGATAAATCAGTGCAATCATTATCAGTGCCTGGGCTATGAGCGGCATACGCACCATGCCCCGGCTGCACGCATTCTGCCAGCTGTCGGGACAGAAATGAAGCAAGAAGCCTACTCCCATCAATGCAAACACTTTCCAGTAGCCCGTCAAAAGCTGCTCCAGCAATTCCGGATGGAAGGCTGTAAATATCTGGCGAATCATGGTCACCGAAGCCTCAAACGTAGAGTTTCGGAAGAATATCCAGCAGAAGCATACAAAATGGAAAGTCAATACCACAGCAAAGAATTTACGTATTCCTCGGCTGCGATATTGCTTGGGCCGGCCCAACAGGTTGCGGAAGAACTTATGCAAGGCCAGTGCCACTCCATGCAATCCGCCCCACACCACAAAGTTCCACGAAGCACCGTGCCACAAACCACCTAACAGCATAGTCAGTATCAGGTTGATGTAGGTACGGATTTTTCCCTTTCGGTTACCGCCCAGGGAAATATACAGATAGTCGCGCAACCAGGTAGACAAGGAGATGTGCCAGCGATGCCAGAAATCGGTCACACTGTCCGCCTTATAAGGCGAATCAAAGTTGGGAGGGAAATGGAATCCCAGCAGCAGGGCAAGTCCGATAGCCATGTCACTGTAGCCCGAAAAGTCACAGTATATCTGCAAGGCATATCCGTAAATCCCAAACAGGTTTTCCAGTCCGGAATACAATCCCGGATTGTCGAAAATACGCTCCACGAAGTTCACGCTGATGTAGTCCGAAATCACCGCCTTCTTGAACAAACCGCTCACGATAAAGAAGATGCCCTGACCGAACATCTCGGACGTGACGGACAAGGGCCGGCGGATTTGCGGAATGAAATCGCGGGCACGCACGATAGGTCCTGCCACCAGCTGCGGGAAGAAAGACACATAGAAAGCATAATCCAGCAGACTGGACAAGGGTTTCAAATCACGCCGGTACACGTCGATGGTATAGCTCAGCGACTGGAAGGTAAAGAAAGAAATCCCTACCGGAAGGAATATGTCCAGCGGCTCGAACCGTCCGTTCCACAACGGAGCCAGCATTTCGTAAAAGAAATTGGTGTACTTGAAATAACATAGCAGCCCGAGGTTGATACACAAGCTGCACACCACCAGCATCTTCCGCTTCCAGTGCTCCACCGTCATCTCCATCCTGCGCGCCAGCAGGAAGTCGGACACCGTGACAATGCCCAGCAGGAAGAAATAGGTTCCGCTGCTTTTATAATAGAAATAATAAGAAAACAAGGTGACAAACAGCAGGCGTGCCGTAGTCCGTTTCTGCAAAAGCAGATACACCAGGCTGAATCCGAGAAAAAGAAGCAGGAAGAAGCCGCTGCTGAAAATCATCGGCTGCGCCGCATCGTATGTCAATACCTCTTTCAGTCTGTCCAAGTCAATTCCAAGTTCCGTCCAGTTGAGTTTCCACATAATTGTTGTATGATTTGATAATCGCTTCGTGTAATAATAGTCCCTGCAAAATATATCCTTCCTGCGTGAAATGAATCTTGTCACGCTGGAAATAGTTTCCATTACTCCAGTTCAGACAAGCATAACGTTCACCTCCTACCACGTGATACATATCCCATATAGCGAGTTTCCGCGAAGCCGCATAATCCAGTTCTGTCTTTACCACTAATTTCGTACGAGGATTGATTACTCTTGCGCCCCGTCGGCCATTGCGGACATACGCTCCGGGAGGAGTGGTCAGCAGATATACCGCCTGCGGACATCCTTTCTTCAATTCTTCTAACAGATTATCCATCTGTGCCAAGTGCTCCGCCGAAAAATAACGGCGACCATGCGCTTCATTGGTGCCGAACGAAAGAATAACCAGGTCCGGATTCAGTTCGATAATCTGACGAATATTCTCAGGTGTAGCAAAAGAAGCACAAGTCGCTCCGTTTACTCCTACTATGTGATACACAATTCCTGCGGCCCCCGTTTCCTGCGCCAGTCCCGAAGTACGGTAACTCACCTGCATATCGAGCACGGCCTCCCGTCCGAAATCGTCTTCCAGCTGACGCCGTACAATATAAGGATACACATGCCCCCGCACATGAGAATCGCCGATGTGCACGATACGTAACGGACGGTCGAGCACGGAAAGCTTCTGCCAGAAAGGCTCCAGTTCATGCGTAGGGTCTGTAATCGTATTCTCAGTTGTTCCCTTAAAGCCGGCAGGCATCGGATTGCTGACTTCCACAAAGCGCATCAGCTGCTGCATGGCCTCGCTGTCGGACACATGACCGGAATGACGGTCCGGACGCGACTTCTCCGGCAACACATCCTGCGCTAAAAGCGGCAATGCCCCCAAAAGGAATCCGAAGAATATCCTCCAAAAACGTATCTCACTCCATTTCATAAGCTTTTCGTTTTTCGTACTGTTCCTTGCCGTACATCAACGTTTCAAACAAAAGTCCGGCAATGTGCTTTCCTCCCCTGAAATTGATGTGAGTATAGTCATAATTGGCCATCTGAGGCTTGTGGTTCACCATCTCTACCATACTACCTTCTCCTCCCATGGCTTCGAACATATTCCAGAATGCCACACCCGTTTCTGCCGCAAGTGCCTGCTGGTAACGAATCAGGCGCTTCACCCCCGGCATGGTACGCAATTCGCCGTTTTCATCCTTGTTTTCTCTATCTCCCACCCCGACAATCAGGACAGAAGCCTCCGGAAAGGCCGTCTTCAAACGCTCCACTATCGGTTTCATCGCATCCTTGTAATAGGTATAGTTCATTACCTTGTCTGAAGCTACATTCAGCCCGTACTGCAACACAATCAAATCGTATGTACGCAGACGGTTATACTGACGAAGTATCGACATCGGAATATTACCCAACTGCTGTCCGCTGCTTCCACGGGTACTGAAATTATCGACTACCACACCATGACGCGGATCCATCGTCACGGCATAGAACAAAGCTGTAGAATCCAGTTGCTCCACTTTCCAGCGCACAGAGCCGATACGTCCGTTCACAGACACAGCCTGCAACTCTTCTTTTCCACCCACAGAAAATGGCTGTGCCTCGCCCCCATTGACAGATGCAGCCAACCGCAAAGAATCGGAAGTCAGGAAATAACAGGTAGACACTTCGCAGGTATCAATATGCGACAAGAAGCGTTTCTCACCTTTCAGGCTGACATAAGCTCCCGAAGAAGGAATAAAATAATGATTGGAAATGTCCTGACGGGAACGGTCAAAATAGGTGGAATCTGTAATGGAGTGACTGCCCCATCCACCAAACGAATGGTGTACCGTAGGACGGAAACCAGCTATTTTGGTAGTGATAGATACATAGCCTACCCCACATCCGCCAAAACGTTTCTGCAACATCTCGCGCAAATCGCCAGTCAGAATATCGGCCTCAATAAATGAATCTCCGAAATAGGCAATACGTACCGGGCGGTCCAAAGAAGACACCTTTCCCAAAGCTTCATAGAAATACTCCATTCCACGCCCTGCAGAATCAGCATATTCTTCAATGCAGACCATTCCACTCTTGCAGGTATCCACAAAAGCAGGCTTTACGGGAGGCGGCAACACCAAGGTATCAGAATCCATAGGTTCTGCTATTTCCTTCTTTATACGAATGTCTGAAAGCAAATCAACCCTTCTCAAAGGTTCGCCACGAAAAGAAACAGACGGCAAAAAATGCATGGCAAACAGACCTGCCACCACCAAAAGGGTGAACAGAAAAGTGTATAACAATTTATTCTTCATGAACTTTCCTCTAAAACCGGGTGCAAAGATAGTGAAAGGTGAGAGCAATACCAAGCCAAAAGCTTGCTTTTGAGCGCAAGTATTGCCGAACCGCATCCTATCTTCGAGAAATCAAAGATAGAGGAGTTTAAGTACAAAGATTATCTGGTATGTTTCTCTCGAATATTCTTCAAGAAATCATCGACCATGCGGTAACCTTTTTCCGTGGTAATCCCCCGCATGTGTAGAATAGTGATTTCACTATAGATTTCGGCCAGCGGATAATGGTCTGTAATGTCTGAATAAATCAACAAGTCCATCTGCATGGCCATGGCCTGATTAATAATCTGGAAATTGATGTCGCTGCGAAAAATACCTTGCTCTACTCCCTTTTGAAAATAGGCCAGTGCATCAGCATCTCCCCTGCGACGGTCATCGTGTATATACTCCAACACCTTGGAATATCTGCGCAAGTCACGAAAAAACAAAGGGTTTACCGTACATAACTCATTGAACTTACGCTCATAAAATGTAAGGATTACTTCCAGCACATTATTCGCGCTGGAAGCAATCTCTTGCATATACTCATTCATACAATGACGATAAAAACGGAAAACTTCCAGCAGAAGTTCTTCTTTATCTCCAAACAGTTCATAAAGCGTACGCTTGGATATAGAAAGCGAACTTGCTATATCGTCCATGTGGACAGCCTTAATCCCCAAAGTCATAAAAGATTTGGAAGCAGTTTCCACCACACGCAACTTTAACTCTTCACGGTCGTTTTCCTTTCTTCGCCCTGCCATTATCTACATCAATGAATAATTCCTAATTTTGAAGTTTCCACAAACTGGATAATGTTTTCAATTTCCGGTCCGTTAGGAATCTGTTCACGAATACGTCCCAATGCATCATGCAATGAAGTATTTGCCTTATAAAGGATACGGTATGCCTGTGCAATGTGTTTGATAATGGTTTCAGAAAAACCGGTATGCTCCAGCACCTTTGTATTGATGCTATAGAATGCAATCGGTTCATGGGCTGCTACAATATATGGAGGAATGTCCTTGATGAAACGGCATCCGCCCTGCACTACTGAGAAACTTCCCAGGCGTGTATTACCCTGCATCAGCACATTGGAAGTAAGGATGGCATTGTCATAGATGATACAGTTGCCCGAAACCTGTGAGCCGTTACCGATAATGCAACGGTTACCCACTTCCACGTCATGAGAAAGACGGGCTCCACTCATGATGAAGTTGCCATTACCCACTTTCGTGGCATGTGAAGCATGTGTACCGCGAATAATCACGGCATTTTCACGAATCACATTATTATTGCCGATAATAGCCAGTGTTTCTTCACCTGTAAAGGCAAAATCCTGGGGAACTGCTGCCACAACAGCTCCCTGATAAACTGTATTTCCATTTCCCATACGTGTGCCGCTCATCAGACTGGCATAAGGCATAATCACGTTGTCATCGCCTATCTCTACATTCTTGTCGATATAGGCAAATGGATGAACCGTCACGTTCTTACCCAATTTGGCTGACGGATCTACATAAGCTAAAGGACTTATCATAGTTTTCTCATTTTAAGGTTAATCAATTTCTTCCTCCTCCCAACGCACTGTACAAGTTGATGACAGCTTGCATACGCTGGAAATTATCAGCGACCTCTGACAACTGTGCACTCAGCAGATTCTGCTGTGCGGTCAGGATTTCCAGATAAGTGGCATCTCCGCTCTGGAACAAAGCCTTGGTATAAGTCACTGCCTTATCCAACTGTTCTACCTGTCCACGGTCTTCCACCAGTTTCTTATTCTGTGTATCGAACAGATACAAAGCATCGCTCACTTCCTTTCCTGCTTCCAGAATAGTCTGCTGATAATTCATCTGAGCAATCTTTTCTTCTGCTTTTGAAACCTTCAGGTTGGCAATCAGCTTACCGTTATTGAAAATAGGCTGAGCCAATGAAGCCAAAGCCTGCAGCATAAATTCACCCGGATTAGAGACTTGAATACCTGATCCGTTTGTCCATCCTGCCATACCTGTAATGTTCAAGCCCGGATAGAAAGCTGCACGTGCAGAATTAGTCGTATAATAAGCAGCCGCAAGCGTCATTTCAGCCATCTTCACGTCCGGACGGTTTTCCAATAACTGCATCGGTACACCCGCTGCCAGTTCTTCCGGCATAACCTGTTCGTCCAATGTACTGCGTTCGATGGTCTGAGGAGCCTTAGCCAACAGTACAGCAAGTGAATTTTCTGTTTCACGCACCTGACGTTTCAAATCCATCAATGAAGCCTCTACCTGATGGCTGGCAGCACGCATCTGTGCTACAGCAGCTTCGGTTGTCATACCGGCAATTTTCATGGCTTCCATTACTCGTACGTTTTCTTTATAGATAGCAGCCGTTTCGGTCGTAATTTCTACCTGACGGTCGAGCATCAGCAAAGAATAGTACACGTTAGCTATACCACAAATAATCTGTGAACGTACAGCCTGTTCTGCATACTGACTCTGTTCGTAGGCAACTTTCTGACCACGTTTGGTGTTCAGAATCTTTCCGAACAAGTCAATTTCCCAACTGGCTGCAACCGGAAGCTGGTATGCCTTTACATAGTTTCCACCTCCCATACTGGTAGTAGTACCTTGCGGAGCCAGATTAATGGAAGGCAAATAAGACAATTTAGCGGCAGTCAGCATCACTTTCGCTTCCTGTACACGGAGAGCGGCAGCCTGCATATCTACATTGTTAGCCAGTCCTTCTTCTATCAAGGCCTGCAGTTTGGCATCACGGAAAATCTCTTTCCAAGGCAAGTTTCCCATATTGGCCGTATCGGCAGCCAGTGTATCGGTTGCCGAAGCCGGGTCACGATAGACGCCTGAGGCATCTATCGTTTCCGGACGGTCATAAGCTTTGTAAATGTGGCAACTGCTCATCATAGCAGCCAGACACATCATTCCTATTATCTGTTTTTTCATTATCAATCTTATTTATGCGTATTAGGAGAATACTGTTCAATTTCAGCTTCCACTTCACTTTCATCGAGGCTATCCCATTCCATTGGTTTCACTTTTTCTTGCAACCACTGGAATACCACGAACAATACCGGAACGATGAAAATCTGGAAAATCATACCGATTAACATACCACCAATAGCCGAAGCACCCAATGTACGGTTACCGTGAGCTCCTACACCCATAGCCAACATCAACGGAATCAAACCGACAATCATGGCCAATGAAGTCATCAAAATCGGACGAAGACGGGCTGCAGCACCCAATACGGCTGCCCAGGAAATACTCATACCTTGTTTACGACGGTCAAGAGCAAACTCTACAATCAAGATGGCATTCTTAGCCAACAGACCCATCAACATAATCAAGGCAATCTGCATGTAAATATCATTTGACATGGTTCCCAAAATCATCTTCAATGCAGGAATGCTTCCCAATGCACTAAATCCGTTGACGAAGATGAAGCTACCCATCAAACCGAACGGAACAGAAAGCAATACGGCCAACGGCAGGATGTAACTTTCATACTGGGCACTCAGCAGCAAGTAAACGAAGACGAAGCAAAGTACGAAGATAATACCTGTTGTACTGCCACTTGTCTGTGCTTCCTCACGTGCCATACCTCCCAATTCGTAACCGAATCCCATCGGAAGATTTTCCTTAGCCACTTCAGCAATAGCCTGCAATGCCTGACCTGAAGTATAACCAGAAGCAGGAGCCACCATCACCTTCATTGAAGTATACAGGTTGAAACGGTTGATAATATCCGGGCCGTATACTTTCTTCATGCTTACGAACTGTGTGATAGGAGCCATTTCTCCATTGCTACCACGTACTTTCACTCCGTTCAACGATTCCATGTTTTTAGTAGCATCCGGTTCAGCCTGAATCATTACACGATACATCTTACCGAAACGGTTGAAGTTAGAAGCATACAAACCTCCAAAATATCCCTGCATAGTAGAAAGAATATCGCTCGGGCTGATACCTGCCTTTTTACAAGCTGCCGCATCAATGTCAAGCTGATACTGCGGGAAGCTCGGGTTGAAGGTAGTCTTCGCAGAGTTGATTTCCGGACGTGCTTCCAGTGCAGCTGTATAGCTTTTTACCACTTCAAAGAAGTGATCCAGCGTACCACCGGTCTTATCCTGCATGTTCAACTCAATATCACTTGATACTGAATAACCCGGAATCATCGGAGGAGCAAAGAACAATACCTGTGCATCCTTAATGACTTTCTGTGCACGCAAGAACAAAGTAGAATAGATAATATCTGAATTCTGCATCATGGAACGTTCTTCCCAGTCTTTCAGCTTGATGATGACAGAACCGTAAGAAGGTCCTTGACCACCAATAAAGCTATATCCAGAAATGATAGTACGAGACTGAACGGCAGGTTCTGCAGCTACCAGGCTATCTACCTTGGCCAACACTTCCATAGCGCGTTCCTGAGAAGTACCAGGAGGCAATGTCACAGCACCCATGATAGTACCGGTATCTTCATTCGGCACCATACCAGTCGGAGTGGTTTTCATAAAGAACATCAACAATACGATAGATGCAGCCACCAGTCCGAATGAAAGCCATTTCTTATGAATAAAGAATACGACACGCTTCTTATAGCTCTTCAGCAATGAATCGTATGCAGCATTGAAAGAGGTATGGAAACGATCGACCATACTCATCTTCTTCTGCTTGTGTTCTGAATCATGCGGTTTCAGGAAAATAGCACACAATGCCGGAGAAAGTGTCAACGCGTTCAACGCAGAGAATGCGATAGAAATCGCCATCGTAATACCGAACTGACGATAGAATGTACCGGCCGTACCTCCCATGAAACTTACCGGGATAAACACGGACATCATGACCAATGTAATAGAAACCAGTGCACCACCGAGTTCGCTCATGGCATCGATAGAAGCCTCACGAGATGATTTGTATCCCTGGTCCAACTTGGCATGTACACCTTCCACCACCACAATGGCATCGTCGACCACAATCGCAATGGCAAGCACCATCGCCGAAAGTGTCAGCAAGTTCACACTAAATCCAATCAGTTTCAATACGAAGAAAGTAGCAATCAAGGCTACCGGAATGGCAATGGCCGGAATCAATGTAGAACGCATATCCTGCAAGAACACATATACTACGATGAACACCAGCACAAACGCCTCAATCAAAGTCTTGATAACTTCGTGAATAGACGCATACAAGAAGTCATTGGCATTCTGAGCCACGTTAATCTTCAATCCGGCAGGCAAGCTTTCTTCAGCCTTACTAATAACATCCAACAAGTTGTTGATTGTTTCTGTCGCATTGGTTCCTGCCATCTGGAATACGATACAAGTTACAGCCTTATGACCGTTTACTGTATTATTAAAGGTATAAGCCAGACGTCCCAGTTCGATACGGGCTACATCTCCCAAACGGAGTACTTCACCGTTAGGCAGAGCCTTCACTACAATATCTTCAAATTCTTCAGTCTGCTGCAAACGACCTTTGTAACGAATGGTGTACTGGAAAGTCTGATTACCACGTTCACCAAACTGTCCAGGTGCAGCTTCAATATTCTGTTCTGCCAATACACCAGAGATATCAGACGGAACCAAATTGTACTGCGCCATCACATCCGGCTTCAACCAAATACGCATAGAGTAGTCCTGACCCATCACGTTGGCATCACCCACACCTTTTACACGCTGAACTTCCGGAATCAAGTTAATCTTGGCATAGTTTTCAATAAACTCAATGTTATACTTATCTTCTGCATCATACAAAGAGAAAATCAACAACATAGAGTTCTGACGTTTCTGTGTGGTCACACCCACTTTGGTAACTTCTGCCGGCAACAGACCTTGTGCCATAGACACACGGTTCTGTACGTTGACCGCAGCCATATCCGGGTCAGTACCCTGGTTAAAATAAATGCTGATATCAGCTGAACCATTGTTTGAGGCACTAGACTGAATGTACATCATGTTTTCTACACCGTTAATCTGGTCTTCCAGCGGAGCAATCACTGAGTTCAACACAGTCTGTGCATTCGCACCTGTATAAGTTGCTCTTACCGATACGGTAGGAGGTGCAATGTCCGGATATTGTGTAACCGGCAGGGTGGCCAAACCAATCACACCCAGAATTACTATCAAAATAGAAATTACGGTTGACAGTACCGGACGGTTAATAAATTTATCTAGTTTCATTCTTTAAATACCATTTATAATTACAGTCCCGAGGGTTTTCATCAAACACATTCCCCCAGCACCATAAGAATCATTTTTTATTATTTAAAAGCTGTCTGAATGTTACCATCCCGCTGGTCTTGTAACGCCTTCTGGAATTTAGCTTCTTTTTCAGCCTGTGTAATCGGAGTAATCTTTTGTCCGTCTTTCAATGTCTGAACACCTTCTACAACAATCTTATCCCCAGGCTTCAGCCCACCTGTCACGATGTAATGTTTACCATCATTCAAGTTAGAAACCTGCACTTCTGTATGCTTGATAGTATTATCAGACTGTAATACATACACAAACTTCTTGTCCTGAATTTCCTGAGTAGCAGTTTGAGGAATCAAGATAATGTCGCTCATAGTGTATGGGAATACCACGTTGGCCATACCTCCACTACGAAGGATATTCTGCTTGTTCGGGAAAATTGCACGCATGCTTACAGAACCAGTAGTCTGGTCGATTACACCACTTACGGCATCAATCTTACCTTCTTCTGAATACATTGTTCCATCAGACAACTGCAATTTGACAGCAGGCATCTTTTCCAACTGTTCCTTCAATGTACCACCTGCTTTAGTCAAAGCCAGCAACTGTTTTTCAGTCATTGAGAAATATACGTACATATCTCCAATCTGAGAAACGGTAGTCAACGGTTCAGCTGCAGAAGGACCAACCAATGCACCTACACGATACGGGAAAGTACCAATAACTCCATCTGAAGGACTGGTTACGGTACAGAAGCCCAAATTCTGTTTTGCAGCCGCATAAGAAGCTTCTGCCTGTGCCAAACTTGCCTTAGCAGAAAGCAGGTTATTTACAGCTGTCTGGTATTCAAAATCACTGATAATTTTCTGCTCATGCAGCATCTTCTTGTTTGCTTCAGTTGAAGTAACAGTTTCCAAGTTAGCTTTTGCTGAAGCCACGCTTGCTTTAGCCTGATCGTATGCAGCCTTATACTGTGTAGGATCAATCTGGAACAAAGCTTGTCCCTTGCGAACTGTAGCACCTTCGTCTACACACAACTTCACGATAAATCCTGATACTTGCGGACGAATTTCAATATCCTGCAAACCTTTAATTGTAGCGGGATACTGGGTTGTCTGATTGCTAGAAGCAGCTGCAAGTGTTTCAACCGCAAATTCATCATCACCCATTTTCATACCCCCCTGACCGCCTCCACATGCAGTCAGCACCGAAAGAGTCAATGCATAGAATGCCACTCGGCTAGAAGAAAAACTTCTGTTTCTTTTTGTGCTCATACTTATATTCATATATAAAATTTGGTTTTATCTCTTCTCTCTATTAAAGTTTTCCACTGAAAACTTTACACCCTTCTCTAGTTTTTTATCGTGCAAATATAGAAAAAAAATCAAGGTCCGGAAAGTGACTTTAACTAAGAATAACCATAATGCCCTAATATCATTACATATAGCCAATATTATCAGACCAATCGACAAAAACTATCGACAAAAAATCTTCAATACTCCAAAACAACCTTCGTTCATTTTATAGTTTTTTTCCGAAAAAAACAGTCCATTTGTTATTTTATTCCTACATTTGCGCGATACATTATTCTTTGAAACAACTAAAAAACGAAGAAATATGACAAAAATAACGAAAGAAGCAGCCTTGCTCTATCACTCACAAGGCAAACCGGGGAAAATAGAAGTGGTCCCCACCAAACCTTATCAAACTCAACGAGATTTATCATTGGCTTATTCACCGGGAGTAGCAGAACCGTGTCTGGAAATCCAAAAGAATCCGGATACCGCATACGACTATACCGACAAAGGTAACTTGGTAGCCGTAATCTCTAACGGAACAGCTGTATTAGGTTTAGGAGATATAGGTGCCATGAGCGGAAAACCCGTAATGGAAGGAAAGGGACTGCTGTTTAAAATTTATGCCGGAATTGACGTATTCGATATTGAAGTAAATGAAAAAGACCCGGATAAATTTATCGAAGCGGTAAAAGCCATTGCTCCTACTTTCGGAGGTATCAATCTGGAAGACATCAAAGCTCCTGAATGCTTCAAAATAGAACAGAGACTGAAGGAAGAACTGGACATTCCGGTAATGCACGACGACCAGCACGGTACAGCCATCATCTCCAGTGCCGGATTGCTGAATGCACTGAAAGTAGCCGGAAAGAAAATTGAAGAAGTAAAAATCGTAGTCAACGGTGCCGGTGCATCTGCCGTATCTTGCACTAAATTATATGTAGCTCTCGGCGCACGCCTGGAAAACATTGTCATGCTCGACAGTAAAGGAGTGATTTCCAAAGAACGTACAGACCTTAACGAGCAGAAAAAATTCTTTGCTACTGACCGCACCGACATCCACACACTGGCAGAAGCTATCAAGGGAGCCGATGTATTCCTCGGTCTTTCCAGAGGTAACGTGCTGAGTCAGGATATGGTACGCAGCATGGCTTCTCATCCTATCGTATTTGCTCTGGCTAACCCGACTCCGGAAATTTCATACGAAGACGCCATGGCTTCCCGTCCAGATGTATTGATGTCAACCGGACGTTCCGACTATCCGAACCAGATAAACAATGTTATCGGATTCCCTTATATCTTCCGCGGTGCACTTGATACGCGCGCCACTGCCATCAACGAAGAAATGAAGCTGGCAGCCGTACATGCCATTGCCGACCTGGCTAAAAAACCTGTACCCGACGTTGTCAACGAAGCTTATCATGTGAACAACCTGACTTTCGGACCTGAATACTTCATTCCGAAACCGGTTGACCCACGTTTGATTACCGAAGTATCTATGGCCGTAGCTAAGGCTGCCATGGAATCAGGTGTAGCCCGCAAACAGATTACCGACTGGGATGAATACAAGAATCACTTGAGAGAACTGATGGGACAGGAAAACAAGCTGACCCGCCAGTTATATGAAACAGCTCGCCGCAACCCGCAACGTGTGGTATTTGCCGAAGGTATTCACCCGAACATGCTGAAAGCAGCAGTAGAAGCTAAAGCAGAAGGTATCTGTCATCCGATTCTTTTGGGTAACGAAGAACGCATCGAAAAATTAGCCAAGGAACTTGACCTGAGCCTGGAGGGCATTGAAATTGTCAACCTGCGCCACGACCGCGAATCAGAACGTCGCGAACGTTATGCACGCATCCTCTGCGAAAAACGTGCCCGCGAAGGAGCCAACTTCCAGGAAGCAAACGACAAGATGTTCGAACGCAACTACTTTGGTATGATGATGGTGGAAACCGGCGAAGCAGATGCCTTTGTAACCGGATTGTACACCAAGTACTCCAACACGATCAAGGTTGCCAAGGAAGTTATCGGTATCCAACCGGGATACAAACATTTCGGTACCATGCATATTCTGAACTCCAAGAAGGGAACTTATTTCATTGCCGATACATTGATTAACCGTCATCCGGACACCGATACCTTGATAGACATTGCCAAACTGTCGGCCAAGGCTGTACGTTTCTTCAACCAGGAACCGGTAATGGCTATGCTGTCTTATTCAAACTTCGGTTCCGACGCAGAAGGAAGTCCGGCAAAAGTACACGAAGCCATCAACCAGCTGCATCAGGAATACCCGGATTTGGCTATTGACGGTGAAATGCAAGTGAAATTCGCCTTGAACAATGCCCTTCGTGATGAGAAATATCCTTTCACACGCTTAAAAGGAAAAGAAGTAAACACATTGGTATTCCCCAACCTGAGTTCAGCTAATGCAACCTACCAGCTCATCCAAAGCATGAGTGAAACCGAAGTAATCGGCCCGATTCAGATGGGATTGAACAAACCAATTCACTTCACCGACATTGAAAGCTCTGTACGCGATATTGTCAATATCACAGCTATCGCCTGCATTGATGCCATTGTCGACAAGAAGAAGAAAGCACAATAAACATTAGTGAATTATTTCACCTTACACGGAGGAACAGCCGCAAGCCAAAACATTCACCCTTGCCACCGTTCCTCCGTGTATTATTTTTCTAAAAACCATGAGAAAACCACTCAATCATACACAATGTGTCGTACTTACTTTATGCTGGGCCGCACTTTGCTTTTTAGTACTCACCTCTACTCCCAAAATTGACGGTCCGCTTGTCATTATGATTCTTATATCAGGAGCTTTGGTGTTTATTCCTGTTATCAAATCACTCAAGAACAGAGACAAATAAACACGAATAAATAGATAAAAAAGGATTTTTGACGCTTTTTTCTCACTTTTCTTGATTTATTGTTGCATAAATAAATTTTTATCTATATTTTTGGCACATCAAACAAGAAGAAACATATTACTGTGATTTTTCAAAACCAATAAATAAGACAGATAATCTTTTTTAATTATGAATGCAGCTAAAGTTCTGGAAGATCTGAAAAGAAGATTCCCCAATGAACCTGAGTATCATCAGGCAGTAGAAGAAGTGTTAGGAACTATCGAAGAGGAATACAACAAACACCCTGAATTCGACAAAGTAAACTTGATTGAACGTCTGTGTATTCCAGATCGCGTATACCAGTTCCGCGTCACTTGGATGGACGATAAAGGTAACATCCAGACCAACATGGGTTACCGTGTACAACACAACAACGCTATCGGCCCGTACAAAGGCGGTATCCGTTTCCACAGCTCTGTAAACCTGGGAATTTTGAAGTTCCTGGCATTCGAACAGACCTTCAAGAACTCACTGACTACTCTTCCGATGGGTGGTGGTAAAGGTGGATCTGACTTCTCTCCACGCGGTAAGTCAAATGCAGAAGTAATGCGTTTCTGCCAGGCATTCATGCTGGAATTGTGGCGCCACATCGGTCCTGAAACTGACGTTCCTGCCGGTGATATAGGTGTAGGCGGCCGTGAAGTAGGTTACATGTTCGGTATGTACAAAAAACTGACTCGCGAATTCAGCGGTGTGTTGACTGGTAAAGGCCGTGAATTTGGTGGTTCACTTATCCGTCCGGAAGCTACAGGTTACGGTAACATCTATTTCTTGCTGGAAATGCTGAAAACTCGTAACATCGACATCAAGGGTAAGACTTGTCTGGTATCTGGTTCAGGAAACGTAGCACAGTATACTGTAGAAAAACTGATTCAGTTGGGTGCTAAAGTAGTTACCATGTCCGACTCTGACGGTTACATCTATGATCCGGACGGTATCGACCGCGAAAAACTGGATTACATCATGGAATTGAAGAACCTCTATCGCGGACGTATCCGTGAATATGCAGAAAAATACGGTTGCAAGTATGTAGCAGGTGCTCGTCCATGGAATGAAAAAGCAGACATCGCTCTTCCTTCTGCCACTCAGAATGAAATCAACGGTGACGATGCTAAAGCACTGGTAGCAAACGGCGTATTTGCTGTATCAGAAGGAGCCAACATGCCTTCTACTCCAGAAGCAATCCGTGTATTCCAGGATGCGAAGATTCTTTACGCTCCGGGTAAGGCAGCCAATGCAGGTGGTGTATCTGTATCAGGTCTGGAAATGACTCAGAACTCTATCAAGCTGAGCTGGAGTCAGGAAGAAGTAGACGAAAAACTGAAGAGCATCATGAAGAACATCCACGAAGCTTGCGTGAAATACGGTACAGAACCCGATGGTTATATCAACTATGTGAAGGGTGCTAACGTAGCCGGATTCATGAAAGTAGCTAACGCTATGATGGCTCAGGGAATCGTATAAAACTTTAATTCTTAATTTATAAATCCGGGTGGGACTTGAACTTTCAAGTTTCACCCGTTTTTGTTTTTAAAGAATGACTCCCAATAAAAAATACCTTTATCCAACAGTACCAAATCCATAATTTTTATCTTCAAGTCTTCATTATAAACCCACTTCATATAAGTAAACAATGCTCCGCTTGAAGCATCCTATTCATACACAATTTTAGCCTTGTAAATCCAGTCACCCAAATTTCCATCGTTGTTATCTACAGGTAAATCGTACTCACCTCTCCCTTCTCATCGAACTCAGCTCCCCAAAGATTTATGGCATGCCCGCCTCCCTGAATAAAAATATCCAGTCCGACGGCCATTCCCTGCTTCCTTGCCAATTTGATGGCGTTATTAAACTCCTCCTTCGTCATATACCCGTTGCCATACTGCTTCACCAGCGAATTTCGACCGAACACCTCAAAAAAGAAGCCCGCATTTTCCTGTTCCGGCACATTCTGAGGATACATCACCCAGTTGCAGATTCCTGACAAGAATCAGTTTACACCCGATACGATATACCCCGACTTATTGCCAAAACGGTTCTTGAATCCTTGATAAATCTCACTATGCTTTGAATCCGGATAAGCCGAAGGAATCGAGAAATCCGGGTTCAGACGACGTTTGTATTCCAGATAACGTTCCACATAATCACGGTTCGCATTCAGCCACCAATGCATCAGGTTCGAAGAAGAAGCCTCCCAGCACGTTCTTCCATCTCCCGTGGGACTGGTATCCCTGGCATCCAGTTTGTTACATCTATTACTAACAAATAAAGTAATACACTTGTTTACCATGGTATAGCTAAATTCAGCTACAATTCTTTTACAATACCCTTACTGACTAATCATCATAATCATATTCCAAGCTAAAATCATCCACCCACATAGTAGCCCCTGGAGCCCCTGTAAAATAGTCTCCATATTTGCTGGCAGAACAAACAATCAGCAAGGCTGTAGGTTTCCGATTCGTTGCCCTATACTCAAGTTCCACAGAGAAAGGAGTGTATTCATTTACATTTTCTCCACATGTCATCTCACCGTAAGCTATGATATGCGAATCGTTCTTATCAAAATACTTTCCTGTTCCCTTGTCATCCGTCTGCACTTCCACCGCAGTTTTTTCACCACTATTAGGATTTTCCTGAAGTTCCCAATCACCTAAAGCTACCCATACGATACAAGTATCCGGTTGATTCTTTAATGAAGCATATTTATCAATAGCTTCCGTAATCAAAGCAGTCTGATATTTAAAATAACCTTTTAAACGAGTCGGATAGGAAGTAAAACTTCTTCCAAAACCTAAAACGCCATTAGTTCCCTTTGTCTCCTTATATTCACCAATAAATAGATTTCCAGCAGCAAATTTTACTACAATTTTCTGAGATTTCAATACAGCAGCCAACTTCCCTGTACTACCAGGACGAATGTCTTCTGTAGATAATGTAATATTATCTTTCTCGCTTAACGTAGTACTTCCATGGTTTCCAGTATCCCAGAATCGAGTCCCGTCCTGTGCCCATGGACAAATCACCTTCTCTTCCTGATGCCAGTCTTCAAATCCCATATTAGGTACAGATCCTGTCTCCGTGGTAGAGAAAGTTACCACATCTCCGACCTGATCGCCAGAGTAAGCGCGACATTCATAAGTAGTATTCGCCTTCAAATGGGGAACACGAGCTGTAAATTTACCTCCATCCATGGTCACATACTTCTGATCTACGCGTGTCCAGTCTTCACTTCCATCTTCACGAATATCAAAGCCACATTCCGTATCGGCCACACCAGCACCATATAACCATGCCACATTAACCCATCCATCAGCAGATTCTGTAACCACATCCTTATCACTTTTGTAAACGCGGAGAGTCCAAGTCTCATCCACAAAATCACTAAAAGTCACATGTACAGATGCCTGGGCAAAATCACGATAAAATGTCCATTGAACCTCCGGAGTTCCACTCACTCCGTCATTCAAAGCTCCTTCTGGTCCCAATTTTAAATCAGACAAAACAATATCCTTTAAATCAGCACTCTTTCGAATTGAAGCAGTAGCTAAATGATTTTTCACATCAAACTCCGAATTTCCAAGCTGCCCATCAATTATCATGCGACGTGCTATAGGCTGATTTCCAATTATCTCCCATTTATAATCCTGATAAAGGGATAAAGTAACCTCATAAGGCTGGCTTAAATCTATCTCTGTACCGGCTGTCAAAGTAGAAGAAGCCTTTTCTGTATAAGTAAAAGTTTTCAACATCACCTTTTTAGGGTTTACCGTTTCCTGCAAAGTAACCGTCACAGTACTTTCACTTTCCGAAATGACCGCACTTCCCGACTGTCCCTCAACTTCTATACCTGTAATAGAAAGAGGTACCTTAGCAAAAGGTATATCATTTTTGATGCAACAGCTTAGAGTACCAGCCAGTATTATACTAATAGCAATTCTATATAATGTATTCCACATAACTACATGCAAAAGGTTATACCAATATTAATATTAAAAAGATTAATCTTAAAATTAGCGCCACTACTATTCCTTTTTCCTACCGCTCCTGAGTCATCCCGTTGTTTCTCCCAACGATACTTAAATCCGGCAACTCCAAAGGACATTTCCGCACACACATTTTTAGTAATATAAACAGCTACTCCCGGATTAATCCCCAGATGTATCTCATTCACATCTGTCTCCGTATGAGTCATACTATCTCCTTCTCCATCTGAAAAGTTCGATGTTCCCCGCTTATAAGTCAAAGCTGTTTCATTAAACAATCCGAATATTCCATTTTCATCCAATCCCACATAAGAGCGATTAAAAACCCCGAAAGAATACATATCTTCCGTATAACGCATATTTCCTATATTAAAACTCAAATCATCTCCCAGATTCAAATCTATATTACCCAAATCACCCACAATATGGCTGTAACCAAACTTGGCTCCCACCACCACATTGTCTTTCAGTGCATATCCCACAAACGGATGAATTGACTTCATTGTAAACGTAGCATCCATATCACCCAAAATAGCATACAACATGCTGCTATTATCACTGTCCAAGTTCACGTACGAGAAGGTTAATCCTCCAATCCATTTTCCTTTGGGAACAAAACGATAGTTCAATATTCCACGATCATAACGACCAATCGCTTTCATCTTTATCAGATTGTTTGAATCTACTGTTATTGGTTTTTTCTTAGGTTTCTCAACATACACCGTATCATGTATCACAATCGTATCACGCACTTGAGACAAACTTTTCTGCACACCTATTCCCAAGCACAAGAAAAGGAATAATATTATCTTTCTCATTCTGTTACAAATAAAAGGCTATACCTAAGCCAATAGAAAATAAGTTAATACGAAAATTTGCAGAACTGGAAGAACGATCTGCAGTATAAATCTGGTCTTTTTTCTGATGTACTTTGCCAAAATCCACACCTAGAACTCCCACACTCACTTCTACAGCCGTATAGTTATTTACAAAAGCAACAATACCCGGAGAAACACCAATACCCAAATCAGTAGAAGTGGAATAGGTTCCACTCACTTCCTGCCCTGATTTAGTCACAAGTTTTGACTGACTACCTCCAAATTTCAACTGTGTTTCTGCAAACAATGCAAATCGTTTGCTACTTCCCAAATTGATGTAATTTCGCATGATAGCCATTACAGTGTATGAATGCGTCAGTTCATACGTATCGTTCAAATTAATTGAAAGATCATCTCCCAAATCAAAATTCAGATTATCAAATTTGGTCAAAGTACGTCCATAAGAAAAACGTCCTCCCATAGCTAAGTTATCTTTCAAACCATAAACAACCAACGGACTTACTTTAAAAGAATATCCATCGGAATTGAACTTATCAATAATTAAAAACTGATAGTTTTCTTCTGTATGCTCAGAATACGATACAGAACTACCCACAATCCATTGTCCTTTAGGCACAAATACGTTATCGGCTATCTTTTTCTTTCCCTCTTGTGCCTGAACCGACAAGGTCAAGCACAAGAGACTTAAAAGGAATATAAATTTCTTCACTTATCTCAAATTTTCAGGTAATTTACTTTCTTCATATATCAACTCCAGGTCGTCAAGCCACATCACGCTACTGGTGCTTCCTTGGAAATAGTCTCCAAATTGACTAGCGGCAGCAACCAGCATAATCCGGTTTGGAATTCTTTCCATACTCTTATATTCAAAAGGTATAATGAATTCATGCATACCCTCACCTTCTGTAGAAGCCTCCCATATCTTATCTCCATAAGCCACTACATTAGCTCCATTTTTATCAAAGAACTTACTTTCTTTTGTCTTTATCACAAACGACCAGCGAGTTCCGTTGAACTCTTCTCCTTCGCCATCTGTCAAAGCTACATAAATGATACCTTTATCCTGAGTACCATTCGCTATTTTGTCTCCTCCTTTATCTACATTGCCACTTATGTAGCGTATATATCCTCGTAAAGCTAAAGGACGAGAAGCAAACGGACGCCCTAATCCCAAGACACCGTGTCCGTTAAGCCCATCCATCTGAGTATCAAGATATTGTCCGATAAATATATTACCTGCTGCAAACTGTCCTATTCCCAACATACTTGCATAAATAGACGATAATTTAGCAGAGTAATTACCACTGTGTCTCACCGTAGCATCAGGTGTCGTCACATTACGGCTAACCTTCTGAGAACCATGATTTCCTGAATCCCAAAACATAGTTTCACCCGATCCATATATTAATTTAGGAACATCTCCCGACCAATTTTCAAAACCACTGTTCGGCAATACAGAGGCTTCCTCTGTAGTTACCTCACAAACAATATTTGAAATTTTCGTATCCTCCAAAATACGATATTCATAAGTAGTTCCCGGAGTAAGTCCTTTCAACACATCCGACTTGATTGTCTGTCCAGAAAGAACAGCCGGAATATTCTGACTCCAGGCTTCTTCTCCCTTCTTACGATACTGGAAACTATATACCGTTTCTGCTCCTGGAGTATGCCCTTCAATCACTTCTCCATAAAAGACCGTTCTATCTGCCCAAGTCTCAAAACGTGGGATTTCAACCGCCTGAACATTCATATCCGATACCACAATCTGCCAGTCAAGTTCACGTTGTTTTCCTTGTTCATCTGCCAGTACGTATCTCAATGAATACATTGTTTCTTCTTTCAGCAGTTCATTCCATGAGTTCCCCCAATCCATGACAATCTGTTTTCCTTGAGCTTCCGCAGGAATTGTCAAGGTAATTCCCTTCTGCTGTAACACTCCAACTGACTCTTCCGATAACAAATCAATAATTCCTGAGAGTCCCAACTTTTCCAATAATGTTCCCTCTACAGAAGCTGTCGTCAAAGTTGACGAACCAGACATAATTATTTGGGGAGATACAGAAGAGTTCAAGCTAAGAAACCAAGGAGAATCTGTACTGATTTCCTCTTCTCCCGACATCACCCGAATTACCGGGCGACGATAAATCCCAATCTCTTCCTCCTGTTTATAAAGCGGAGTTTCATCCACTTTCAACGAAAAGAAGACTCCCCCTTCATCTGTCGGACGTTCAGGTTCCTCAGAACTGAGTTCATAATTTAACGTATATAAAGTAGAAGCCTTGGCCGACTCTATCTTATCCGTCTGAGTAATTTTTTTTCCAGTCTTTGTTGTAGCACTAAAGACACAAGTCAAATATTCTTTTCCAGAAGGCAGCATATAATATCCTACATACGAATCCTGTTCCTTCTCACTCCAACTATAATCTAAGGCACCATCGGTCGCATCAACCGACACTGTTACTGTACCTGAAGCCAAATACGTCTTCATATCCTCACTAAAATTCACCTTTACCAACGTATTGACAATATTACAATTCACCTTTACAGAAGTCGTCTGTCCGTCAAGCACAGAAAAAGTCTCTATCCCTTCATAAAATTTTTTATCGAACGACGCCGAGACTGAATCGCCGGCAACGACCCGTACCCGATAGTCGGTCCCAGCTGATAAATCTATTTTCTCTGGAACAGAACTCCAGGAAGAATATTTTCTTATCAACTTGTTGCCTTCATAAATACGAACTTTACAATCATTCTTCAAGGCTTCTATTTCTTCATTTCCAAGAGATGCTCTGGACACCACCTCTACGGCCTCCCCCACAGTAACCTGCAAGTTCAACGCTCCCTCTCCTTCACTCAGATAGCGATTTTCCTGGCGGCAGGCACAAAGCGAAGATATGATTCCAATTATTAAGAAAATTCTTTTCATCACCTTCCAAATTTTACTATGCATTACTACTGTCTATGGTCAGAGTAGCTTCCGCCTTCTCCCCATTCACATCTTCTACTGTCAATTTGAACTGATGCACTCCAGGGAATCCACCCAACAAGCCCACAAACTGCGTCACATCAAAAATCACCTTTTGCTGACCGATAACAGCATCTTTTATAGGCAAGCCCAAATTATTTAAGTTTTCTTCAGCCTCACCAGGTTCAGCCAAATCAAAAGGATTCTGAGGAAACATTTCTGCAATTACTCCACTAAATTCCGCATTATCAGAAGTTATTTCCACAAATACATGTGCTGCCCCTTCTGGAGCCAGTAAGTCTACTACCACTTCCTGAGACAAATCCGTGACAGGCTGACTCAAATCAAACCCTTCTCCCACAATGGAAGGAATTCCAAAATCTAAAATTTCATCTTCTTCAGGACGAACCGATCCCTCTATAGTTACCGATGTGCAAGTCGCATCCAGTTTTAAACCGTTTACAGAAGCACTTCCTCCTGTACCAGGATCCACAAACACCGCATCAATCAAATTATATGTAACTATCAGCTCTGTGCCCAACGCTACACCTGTATACGATTTGGTTACATTCTCCGCAACTCCATCCACTGTACCAGAAAAAATCACATCAACCGTATTCGTTTCTGTACAATGAAAGAACCCCGAACGAGTTTCATCCTTTCCATATTCCAGTGACTCCGAACCTATTTTAACTGTCACCTTCGCATCATCGCCCAATAAAGGTTTTAGATTATCAGCATAATTGATAGTAACCTTCACATTATGCAGTGTACATGCCACTTCTCCCACATCCGTCAAGTTATCTTGCGTAATTTCAAACACTTTTGATTCTCCTTCACAATAAGGTGTATCAAAAGCCGCGCCTTCCGTAACAGGAGCATGTGCCACAATCTTATATTTCCCTATTTTCAGTGTATACACTTCCGGCATCTCAGCGTACTTCCATGAACTCACAAGTTCTCCCGCTTCAGTATACACTTCCACAATATAATCATTTAATTCTGCCGCTACACGTGATTCTGTAACCAACGGGTCCGTATTAGGAGTCAACTGCAAAGAAGACAAGTTCAACTGTCCTTCCTGCTTTATTTCATAATCCACCTTTTCACTATGACAAGCTGCTGTCAATAAAACAACTGCGAACAAGCTTAACAAGAAATAAATCTGTTTCTTCATATAAGTTAGGTTTATTTTATTCATAAATTAGTTTTACATCGTCTACTGTCAAAATACTTCCTACGTGGCGTGAATCACCGTAACCAGCGTTCAAAGCCCCTTTACTACCTTGAATATCCTTCGTTCCTGGAGATGTCGCATCTGTCGACATAAATACCAATTCCATGTAAGAAGCTTTTTCCTTTTGAGGATAAGAAATATTTATCACCCCTAATGTATATGTATCTACCGCCTGAGTAATCTTCAGTTCTCCTTCTCCTATCACATTACGGTTTGCATCATACAATTTCGCATAGGCCTTGGTCGTTTCTCCATTATAAGAATAAAACTTATAATAGAACTGTACTACGTCAGGACGAGAAGTAAATGTATGAGTCATATTCTTTTCCTGCGTATCCCGGTTAAATGTACCAAGATACAAATACCCGGCCTGTCTGTACTTCGTATTATGACTTATTGCAGACCAGTTGTTCGCTCCATATCCCACAGTCGCTATTTCAGCAGCTACATTTCCCTCATAGGCACCTGTTGACAGGGAGGTTCCTCCATGATTATTCCAATGCCAGGTAGCCGTATGCATTTCACTTGCATTAGTAGGCATTGTGCCAGGATAAGCACAATAATACCAAGAAGCGACGCCACTCTGTTGCTGAGTCGTCATATCATTAAAAGTACTCCACCATTTATCCTCCGAAGAACCACCAGACAGATAATATGAATAAATATGTTCTCCACCAGACATAAAGATTGTTTGATACCATACTTCTTGCACTGACCACTGTTCAAAGTCAGAATTAGGTATTTGCAACTCCTCTTCCGTCACGATGTCCACAGAATTAGAATACTCCTTCCCTTTTACGGCACGTAACTTCACTGAGGACCCCGACTCCAGTCCCTTCGCCGTCAGGCCATAGCTGCCATTAACCTCAGTTGTCACATCCATCCAGGAACCGCCCTGCTGTTTCTGTAGTTTTATATCAGCCAAAGCAGTTTCATTATATACATGAAACACAGCTTTCTTAGCCCACACGTCCCCTGGGTTATCCACTAAAATACCCATACTCACAGGAAGTTCTCCTGTTTCTTTTATATAACTTAAGTAAGATGCAGAGACTTTAAATGGATTTATAAACTTCACTGTTTCAGGTGCCTTCAAATAAACCGTATAGACCTTCAGGCCTTCTTCTGATGGTAATTCTTCAGCACGCACAAATTCCAAATCCTGTTTTCCTTCTGCCAGTTGAAAATGTACGTTTGCCGGATTTCCATCTTTAAATGATACATTCACCTGACAAGTATTCCCGTAAAAAGGAGCCTCTACCGTAGACGCAGCCACCGAGAACTCACATCCTTGTGGAGTCACAGTCAATACCAACGGAGTTTCAGAAACTTTGCCATATATATCCGTAGCCTCCAGCTTGAATTCATGAGTTCCACCTGTCGGTAAATTTGCAATCAATGTGGTAAAATCTACCTGAGCCATCTGGGCACGATTTCCTTCCAAACCTTTCGTTTTCAAGCCCATCTCTGTTAAAATGGAAGCATATTCTCCAGAATCAACCAAATCGACTGGAGTAGCAGGCCATCCTTTTTCTGAAAGGAAGTCTGAAGTAGTAGTCAAACGACAAGACTGAATACCTGCCACCGCATTCACATAAGCTGTGACCTGTTCTTTCTGTTCTGCACCTTCAATCGGCTCAAGAGGAACATTATCTGTAAAACCATTAGCTTTAAAATAAGGTGCCGGTGCATTCAAAGCTGTATCCGACACGTCGAATCGGACTTCTTCTCCTGCGACATCCTCAGAAAAAGAAACCGTCATAGTAGCCGAACCCGCATCCACATCCAACGTCAGCGTATAGATATGGCGAGACTCTGCAGTAAACACTTTAGCCTGATAAACAGCCTCTGTTGACTGGCCAGACTTTTTCACTTTTACTTTTGCAATCAACTCTCCCGGAGAGAAATAAGCAGCCCGAGTCTCATCTTTTACATACTCCACCTCATTTCCTAATGAGGTCGCAATGACAGCAGAGTAATCAGAAAAATAGCTTTTAAACTCATCAGTATAGTTAACTTTCACTTGAGCATTGCCCAAATAACAAGTAACTTCTACAGGAGTCGTTTCATTTTTCTTTATAGAAAATTCCTGATTTCCTTCAAAGTAAGGTAACTCAAACCCTTCTTTTGACACATCTCCGTACCATGCTTTTACCTGATAGGTACCTACACGTAATTCAGGCATCTCCTCTTCGCACATGTCCTTGTAAGAACTCCATCCACAAACCTGTTCTCCTAAAGAAGAAATGCTAACCGAGAAATCATTCACATCGGGCAGAATCAATGTTTCACCTTCACCAGCTTCTTCTGCGCGCGATTTTTCATTCAGACCTATCACTTCACTAGTCGCATTCAGCTTCATTGTAAAAGTACCCATTCCATTATTCTTTGCTGTATCCTCTTTAGCGCAGGACACCAAAATCAAAGATAATAAGCTGTAAATGAGTATTACTCTCTTTTTTAGATTCATTGCAGCAAACATCAAATATATCAGTTTCTTTAAACTTATACGGAACACTATTTTTCCGCGTGCAAAGTAGCACCAATTCCCAAACCCTCACAAGGTCTATTTATTTTATTTTTGGCTGATTTTTAAAGCCAGCAAAAAGAAAATGTCCAAATAGCCTTGATAATTAACTAAAAAGTAGCACTTTTACGGCCCATCAATGGTCTATTTTTAAAATATACCATTACTTCTTTTATCACACCTTTTCATATTTTTAATTTACTACCTACAGAAGCAGTTTATTTTTTCCCTATCTTTGGGCAACTTGAAACAAACAAGAAACCAAAAACCGCAACCACGCACCTTATTTATTTATGAAACACAAAATTCTTGCACAATTTACAGGCATCTTTACATTTCTGATTCTAAGCATTTGTAATGTTCACGCACAATTTTCCGTAAAAGGTACACTCGTCGACTCACTGACGCATGAAAGCGAGCCTTATGCCACCATACGCATTTCGCTCGACAAATCACCGGAGAAACCGGTCAGAATGAATGTGACCGATGCGAAAGGAAAATTTCAGGAGAAGTTACCACAAACCGGAAATTATACCCTGCAAATCACTTCGGTAGGAAAACGTACAGTAGTCCGCCGTTTTACCATCACCAATAACCAGCGGGTGGCCGACCTGGGCACACTTTATACCTGCGATGATACCCAAATGCTGAAAGGCGTGGAAGTAGTAGCCCAGAAACCCCTTGTAAAAGCGGAAATTGACAAAATTTCTTACAGCATAGAAGATGATCCTGACTCCAAAACCAATACCACCCTCGAAATGCTGCGAAAGGTACCGCTCGTCACCGTCGATGGAGAGGACAACATACAAGTCAACGGCTCCAGCAATTTCAAGGTACATGTAAACGGAAAGCCCAATACGCTGATGAGCAACAACCCGAAGGAGGTGCTCCGCAGCCTGCCAGCCAACTCCGTCAAGTCCATCGAAGTGATAACGGAACCGGGAGCCAAATATGACGCAGAAGGTATCGGAGGTATCCTGAACATCATTACGACCGATGCCAAGATGCAGGGATACAATGTTACGCTCGGAACCAATATCAATAACATGGGACTGTCGGGATATGGCTACGGAACAGTGCAGGTAGGAAAGCTTACCCTCACCGGAAATTACTCATATAACCATCAGAACCAGCCCCGCAGCCTTTCTGACAGCGAACGTGAAGATTTCACGTCTACCGACTACCGTCACCTGCTGACACAAGGTTCTTCCAAGAGTACAGGGAATTTCCAGTTCGGCAACATTGAAGGAAGTTATGAGATAGACACCCTGAACCTGATTACGTTTTCAGCCAATGTTTTTGGAGGGAAATTTGACACACACGGCGATTCGCGTACCATCATGAGCGACAATGACTGGAAAGAACGCTACAGTTACCAGACTCTCAATCGGTCAATCAGTCAGTTTGGAAACATCGGTATCAATGCTGACTACCAGCATTCTTTCAAGAAGAAAGGAGAATACCTCACGTTGTCCTACAAGTTCAACAACTCGCCGAACAACAATGAAGCCGATACCGACTATGACGAAATGAAAGACGTCCCCTTCAACCTGCTTCACCAGTATTTCGACAACGATGCGCATACGGCAGAGCATACGGCACAGATTGATTATGTCAATCCGCTGAATGAGAAGCACTACATAGACGCCGGTATGAAATACATTTTCCGTGAAAATTACAGTGACAGTCGGTATTTTCTGGAAAACACCCAAGGCGAGATGGAAGCCAGCCAGGACCTTTCAAGCAAATACCAGCAGGGACAGCACATCCTGGCAGCATACGCTGACTATCAGTTGAAATGGAAGAAATTCGGAGCAAAAGCTGGTGTGCGCTACGAACATACGTTCATGGACGTAGAATATGACTATATACCCGAACGCAATTTCAAAACCGGATTCGATGACGTGGTTCCTACCCTGAATCTGTCTTATATGTTAGGTACAAGCGCTACCCTGCGTGCCAACTACAACATGCGTATCAACCGTCCGGGAATATGGTACCTGAATCCTTTCCGCGATACCAGCAACCCGACTTCCATCAGCTACGGTAATCCGGACCTGGACACAGAAAAGGCACACATTCTTGGAATGACCTTCAATACCTTCAGTGCCAAGTTCAGCCTGAATGCCAACCTTACTTATACGTTTACCAACAACGGTATTGAGCGCTACTCCTTCATGAACAATGGGGTACAGGAGAATACCTACGGCAATGTAGGCAAGAGCCAGCGTACACGTCTGGCCTTATGGATGAACTGGAATCCGGGCAATACTACCCGCCTCTCACTCAATACCAGCGGAAGCTATTCTGACTACCAGAGTAAGGAGCTGAACTCACGCAACAGTGGATTTGCCGGTGAGGTGTTTGCCAACATACAGCAGACCATCCCCTGGGAGCTGCGTCTTAGCTTTTACGGTGGAGGAAGCACTCCTTACATATCCCTGCAAGGAAAAGGTTCTTCCTTCTACTATTACGGTGTCAACCTGAACCGTTCTTTCCTGAAAGACAAACGGCTGAATATTTCGCTTTTTGCCAGCAATATCTTCCAGAAGTACAACTCCTATAGCAATGAGGTATGGACAGACACGTTCCGCTCATGGTCAAAAAACAGTTATCCCTCACGCAGATACGGCATCAGCATCAGCTGGCGGTTCGGCGAATTGAAAACCCAGGTGAAAAAGACACAGCGTAGCATTACAAATGATGACGTAAAGGCAGGCGGAGACAACAAGAGTGGTGGAAGCATGCAATAAATAAAAAACAGAATAAAATGGAAAAAGAATTACCTAAAATAGACCTGCCCGAAGAGTGGCTGGTAGGCACCGGTATCAGTAAGGAATTGTTAGGGTTATATAGAAACTATCCGGTACGCCTGAAATGCGAGATGTTCGTACTTTGTACTTCCGGAGAAGTGGAAGCCTCGGTCAATCTCAACAAGATAACGGTAGAGCCCAACGACTTTATCGTACTTACCCCAGGAAGTATCTTTCAGATAAACGACATCAAGGGAAACCTGAACATCTACTTCGGAGGATTCTCTTCTCAGTTTATGGAACACAATCTTCAGTCGCATTCTTTTCTGGATACGATGTACATCACACTGGGGCGTCCCGTTATCAATCTAAAGCCGGAAGGTGCCAAAATGATGGAGGAGTACATGCAGCTGCTTATCAAGATGTATGAATTCCTTCCGGAGAAAATCAGACCGGAAATTGCGACCAATCTGTATGCCGACATACATAAAGGTATATCCATCCTCTATCGGAACAAGACCGACGAAGTACATCCGTTATCAAAAAGTGAACTGATTTGCCGTAACTTTGCCCAGCTGGTCATGCAACATTACAATCAGACACGAAACGTAGCCTGGTATGCTGAAAAGCTACAGATTACGCATGCCCATCTTTGCACTACCGTGAAGCAGATTACGGGAAAAACCTGTGTAGACATCATTTCGTCCATGGTCATCATGGATGCCAAATCGCAATTGAAGTCTTCCCAGCTTTCCATCCAGAACATTTCCGACTCACTGAATTTTGCCAATGTATCGTTCTTCGGGAAATACTTCAAACGTTATGTAGGAATGAGCCCGCTTGAATATCGGAACAACGGATAAAGCATTAATAAACAAACGATTATAAATTATAAGAGATTTTCGTTCAAAATACCTGAAAAAACGCACTTACGTTTAAAGGAAAACGCCAAAGCGTTTGAATTAAAACGCACTTGTGTTTTAGGTAAAACGCACTTGCGTTTCAATCAAAACGTACTTGCGTTTTAGAGCAAACGCACTTGCGTTTTTTAGCGTCCTGAAAAAACCCATGAAAAGATTTTGTTTTTTACTCATTTTCAGTCTGATAGAAATTACCATACAAGCCGCTTCGAATATCCGGATTACTCCCGTGCCTTCCCTGCCCCAGCTTCCGGTCAGTGCCATACACCGCATTTTTCAGGACAGCGAAGGACTGATGTGGTATGGCACAGTGAACGGTCTTTGCTGCGACGACGGATACCAGATTAATGTCATCCGTTCCGACATCAATACCCCGGGACTGCTGAATGACAACACCATCCAGTCCATTGCCGAAGATGAAAGGGGAAGAATCTGGTTTGGAACCGACCATGGAGCCTACATGCTGGACAAAACCAGCAGACAGGTTACACCGTTGGACGCTGAACGGCTACAGACAAGTTTTATCTACAACATACGGAAAACATCCGACGGGGCTATGTGGATAGCTACGGGGCATAAACTGCTGAGATACAACACTGAGGGGAAATTACAGAAAACCTACCTGCTATACGACCATGAAGGAAAATCCTCATGGATGGCCGGTTTCTGCGAAAGCCGGCAGAAACAGATTCTGATTACCGTAGGAAGGGAAGGTATCTATCGCTACGATAAAAAGACAGACACTTTTACCCGTTATGCCAATCCGCCTTCAGGACGAAACCTGACTTGCATCGTTCAGGACCGTACCCGTAATTATTTCTGGGTAGGCACCAGTTCCGACGGTCTGTTGCTCTTCGACCCTTCCGCACCCAAAGATTCCATTTATACCTACTCTCCACTTCCCGTAAATCCTATGGGAGAAGCAGAAGGAGACATCTTATACCTGGAGCAGGATAACCGCGAAGGAATTCTCTGGATGACTACCAGAAGTTCTCTGATAGCCATGCGCTACGATGAAGCCCGCCGCTGCTTGCGCCAGACGGATTTTCGTCTGCCGGCTGAATATGGAAACATGCTGAATGAAATTTACCAGGACAAAGACGGTAATCTCTGGGTAGCCTCTTTTGACGGAAAAAGTTTCATTATCCATTTCACGGAAAACGCTCCGGAGGAATTTTCCCTGCCGGCTCTGCCACAGCGGGTCCGCTTTCAGCCGGCCATCATGGCCCTCTGCGATGCAGGAGAAGGCAAGATGTGGATATCACAGGAACGAACAGGACTCGGGCTGTACGACCTGTCCAACCATACAGTCAGTCTCTACCACGACTTCTCCACGCTGAAAACGCTTTCTCTCGGCTCCATCAAGCAAATGACCGAAGCCCGGAGGGAAGGAAATGTATGGGTGATACCTGAAGGGCGCAACCTTATCTATGAACTCGGACGGGAAGGTATGCAAATGAAGCACTTCCGTACCCTGAGCCTTCCGGAAAAGGCCCAAAGACATTTTACCCAGACTTACGAGGACCGTAACGGCACACTTTGGGCAGGTACCAACAACGGAGTGTTTGCTTTTTCTCTGCACAATAACCAATGGCATACGGTCTGCGATACATTAGGACTGGTAAGTGCCATCAAGGAAGACAAGCGGGGAAATCTATGGATTGGAACACTGAATAAAGGGCTTTATCAGCTGTCTCCCAAGGGGGAATACCGAAAGATTCATTCTCCTCTCTCTATCACCTGCCTGAGTGTGCAGGAAGACAGCCTCATCTGGATGGGCACGCAGGAAGGAGGAGTCTATGCCTTGAATATGCAGACAAAAAAACTGACAGACCATACCCGGCTATGCGAACTGAACGGAAACATTGTCAACCAGCTGGAGTTCGACGTATACGGCCATCTGTGGATAGATACCAACCAGAAACTGATTGAGTATAATCCGAAAAACCACTCGTTTTCCACCTACCTTACCACCGACAATTCCATGTTGCTCCGCCGGTTCATCCCTACAGCCATCTGTAAGGGACACGACGGACGGATTTATTTCGGTGGCATTCCGGGCATCTGTGCAGTAACTCCATCCGACCGCCTTGACCAGCCCAGCAAGGATATTCCGACGTTTATCACCGGACTGTACGTCATGGGCAAACCCATAGCGAACGGAAATTCTCTGACACTCCAGCCGGACGAATATGATCTGGACATTCATTTTTCATCTCTTGACTACCTGAATGCCCGCAAAATACGTTATGCTTATCGCCTGGCCGGACTGGATAAAGAATGGAACTACACCACCGTAGGACAACATACCGTCAGCTACAAGCACCTGCCTCACGGAAACTACGTATTCGAGGTGAAAGCGACCGACGGGTATGGAATATGGAGCGAGAAAGTCACGAGACTTCACATTGAGCGTCTGCCTGCCTTCTACCAGACGGGATGGGCCATCGCATTCTATATATTGGTAGTGATAGCCGGAATCTTTGTCGGACTTCGTTTCTACCTCCGCCGGATGAAGCTGAAAAATGAAGAACTGTATGCCGACAGCGCGGAATTGATGAAAATGCGTTCCTACCTGGATGAAAAGCCTGTTCCGCAAACTGAAGTCCGTATTTCAGAAATGGAATTTGCCAAACTGGATGAGATTCTGTTAGGAAATATCCTGAAAGCGGTAGAAGATAATTTGAGTGAAGCTGAATTCGACGTGCAGCATCTGGCAGAAAAAGTCAACATGTCACGCTCCACATTGACCCGCAAGCTCAAGGCCATTACGGGGCTTACTCCATTAGAGTACATCCGTCGCGTGAAGATGCAACATGCCTGCCGCATGTTAAAAGATCCTCATACCACCGTGAACGAAGTGGCCCTGGCATTAGGCTATTACAACCGGAAATATTTTACTTCCTGCTTCAAGGAAGAATACGGAATGACCCCCAGCGAGTTTCAGAAACAGCAGGAAAAAGGGGATACATCTGAATCAAAAGAGGGGTAAAAATGAATCAGCCCCCTCTCTGAAGCATTTCATACCGTTCTTTGGCGCATTCTGTTCTCCTGCTCTAGAAAGAATCTCTTTACATTTGAACCATCAACCTTTGTATTCAGATTTAACGAAAAACAAACTTGTTCAACATGAAAAAAGAGATTTTATTTCTTGCTGCACTGGCCACTTGTTTGTCTTCCTTCGGTCAGACTTTTGAAAAGACCGCTCAGGGAGGAAAGTTCCAGACTGCACAGCCCACATTGAACGGGGAAGTGATTTTCTACTCTCCTTCTATTGTGCGCATCGTAAAGTATCCTTCGGCTGAAATGCCCGAAAAGAAAAGTTATCCGGTCATCAAGACTCCGGAAAAGGTAGAAATCTCCTACAAACAGAATGGAAACACGGTATGCATGACCTCCGGAAAAATGACAGTGACACTCGATGTGGTTACCGGAAAGGTGACTTACACCGACCAGAAAGGGGAAACACTGTTAAAGGAAAAAGTGGAAGGTACCAATTTCATTCCGCGCAAGGACGTAAACCGTGACGCATTTACCGTCAGCCAGGCATTCAGCCTTGAACCGGAAGAAGCTATCTACGGATTAGGACAACGCCAGAGCGGAGCCATGAACCACCGCAACCAGCAAATTCACCTGTCAAACGGCAATACCAATATCTGTATCCCCTATTTCACATCTGAAAAAGGATATGGCGTGTACTGGGATAATCCAGGTATCTCTGACTTCAGCGATACGCCGTATGCAACTTCCTTCTCTTCACAGGTAGGACTTTGCTCCGATTATTATTTCTTATACGAAGACGGCACACAGGATGGTGTAATCGCCTGCATCCGTGACCTGACCGGAAAGGCTACCATGTTCCCGCTCTGGACCATGGGCTACTGGCAGTGCCGCGAACGCTACAAGAGTCCGGACGAACTGTGCGGCGTACTCGACAAATACCGCAAACTTCAGATTCCGCTGGATGGTATCGTACAGGACTGGCAGTACTGGGGATGTGACTCCAACTGGAATGCCATGAAATTCGTGAATCCACGCTACATCAACAAGATGGACGACAAGGAAGCACTTCGCTACCTTCCGAATGGAGAAGACAAGAATGCACGCTATCCGAAACCTCGCTTCAAAAGCCCGGAAGAAATGGTGGAATACGTACATAAGAACAATGCACACCTGATGATTTCCGTATGGGCCAGCTTCGGACCATGGACCGACCAGTTCAAGGAACTGGACAAGATGGGAGCCTTGCTGAAATTTGAGACATGGCCTCCGAAATCGGGTGCACATCCTTACGACCCGTTCAACAAAGATGCCCGCGACCTGTACTGGCGTTACCTCAGCCACCTGCATAAAATGAACATCGATGCCTGGTGGACCGACTCTACAGAACCCGACCATCTGAACCCGAAAGAAAGCGACTTCGACCTGATGACAGCCGATGGTTCTTTCCGCTCCGTACACAATGCGTTCCCGCTGAACCACAACCGGGGTATCTATGAACACCAGCGTGCCGTATCGGACGATAAACGTGTGTTCCAGATGACACGTTCCGGTTATCTGGGTCAGCAGCACTACGGTGCCCTGAGCTGGAGCGGCGACGTGGTATCAAGCTGGGATGTACTCCGTCAGCAGATTCCAGCCGGACTGAACTACACGCTTTGCGGTATCCCGTTCTGGAACACGGACTTAGGAGGTTTCTTCGGATGGGAATACAACAATGACTGCACTAACGTAGCTTATCAGGAACTGCATGTACGCTGGTTCCAGTGGGGCTGCTTCATGCCATTGATGCGTAACCACTGTTCTTCACCGATGATGAATGAAATTGACCTCTTCGGCAAGGAAGGTGACTGGGCTTACGATGCACAGAAACGTATTATCGAACTTCGCTACCGTCTCTTACCTTATATATATAGTTTAGATGGAGCCGTAGTACAGGAAGACGGTACCATGATGCGTCCGTTGGTAATGGACTTTGCCAACGACCGTAAGGCTATCCTGCTGGACGATGAATACATGTTCGGTAAAAACATTCTGGTATGCCCGGTAACAGAACCGCTTTACACCAAGAAAATAGAAGGCAACAAGGGAGTTACTACCGTGCCCGACGTAGCGAAAGCTTCTGCTCCGGTAAAAGTCTACCTGCCTAAAGGTACTCAATGGATTGACTTCTGGACTAACGAAACGGTAGCAGGCGATCAGGAAATCCAGCGCGAATGTCCGGTTGACATCCTGCCACTTTACATCAAAGCAGGAAGTATCCTTCCGCTTGGTCCGAAAGTACAGTACGCTACTGAAAAGAAATGGGATAACCTGGACATCTGTGTTTACCCGGGAGCCAATGGCGAATTCGTGCTCTACGAAGACGAGTTTGATAACTATAACTACGAAAAGGGTATGTTCTCCACCATCAAGTTCAGCTGGGACGACGCCTCACGCACACTGACCATCAGCGACCGCAATGGTGAATTCCCGAAGATGCTGAAACGCCGCAACTTCCGCATCACGCTGATGCAGCCTGGCAAGCAATCAGCAGAAACCATCATGGTTAAAGCTGACAAGAAAGTAGCTTATTCAGGTAAGAAGCTGGTAGTGAAACTGTAAGCAAAACCATCAGCCAATAGCACCCTAAATGAAACGCCCTTATCTCCAGTGCGCAACTGGAAATAAGGGCGTTTCATTTAGTGCCTTCATTCTTGATAAGAATTATTCCTGCTTTTTCATCCAGACCACAGAAGTACAAAGCTGTGCAATCGTTTCCCGATGGCTGATCAAAAGAAGTGTTTTACCGTGCAACTGGTCCGACAGACGTGCCAGAAGCAGCTTTTCCGTCTCGCTATCCAATGAAGAAGTCGGCTCATCCAACAGCAAGATACTTCCCGGACGTAGCAAGCCCCGTGCAATGGCAATACGCTGCGCCTGCCCTTCGCTAAGCCCCGAACCACGCTCTCCGCATAACGTATCCATCCCTTCCGGCAAATCAAATACAAAATCCGCCACCGCCAGATAAAGTGCCTCTTTCAGCTCCTCCTCCGTGGCATGAGGATTTCCCATCCGCAAATTATCCCGAATGGTACCGCTTACCAGCGTATTCCCCTGAGGCACGTAGGAAAGATTGCAGCGTGTAAGCGGTGAAGCTACCACCTCCTGCTGCCCGTTATAAAATACAATATCTCCTCTATCAGGGCGCAACAAAGCCAGAATCAGCCTGATTAGCGTACTTTTCCCGACTCCTGTTTCTCCCACAATAGCCGTCAGACTACCCGGCTTGAAATCATACGTAAAATCAGACAGCACAGCCTTGCTCCCCTCCGGATAAGTATAGCTCACTCCGTGCATACGGATACCCAGGTTTCCCTCCAGACGAACTGACTCTCCCCGTTCCTCCAAAGGCAAGTCTGTCAGTTCTATCAAACGCTCCGCCGAAGTAAGTACCCGGATAACAGCCGGAATCTGCCGGCTCAAGTCTACCATCGGACGCTGTATCTGCGATACCAGCTGCAAGAATGCCGCCATCATTCCGAATGTTACCGTACCCTCACGCAAACCGAATACGCCCCATAAAAAGGCAACGGCATAGCCAGTCATGAAACCGACCTGCACCATCGAGCGGGAAAACACCGAAAAATCAGTACGCTGCTTTACCTTATCCTGCAGTACAGACTGCACTGCATCCAGCTTATGTACAGACTGGCTGGTATATTCCAAGGTACGAAGCAGGATACGATGCTGCAAATTCTCCTGCAAATGACTTTGTATCTCACTGTCCGTCGTACGTATCTCGCGCGACAGACGGCGCATTTTTCGTATATATCCTTTACTGAACAACAATGCGACAGGCATGATAAAAACCAGCACAATGGTCAGACGCATATCCAGATAAGAAAGGAAATACAAAGCACCCAGCAACTGGAAACACGTGATAAACACCGCAGGCAGCATCCGGCACAATGCATCAGTTATGGTCTGCACATCCTCCTCCAGACGATTCAGCATATCTCCGGTATGCAGCTGCTCCCTTCCCGACCAGCAGCTCTCCATCAAATGCACAAAAAGCTTGCGGTGCAATTCATTCCGTAACGCAATCTCCATGCGACTGGTCAGACAGCTACGGGCAGCAGACAATACCAGCTGCAGTACCAGACAACCCACCATCCATCCGATATATATGGCAAGATTATCTCCCGACACACCTGTGGCAATATCTATCAAGTGCTTACAGACAAACACAAAAAACAAAGAAGCCCCCACCTGCAACATCCCGGTCAAAGCATACACCATTATCGGTATCCGGAAGCCACAGGAAATATTCCAAAGCCACTTTATACACTTTCCTATCCTCATACAGACAAAAATACTATCTTTTTTTCATTCTCCTGTCCCTTCGCATCCACCATCTGCACACAAATAACAGGTAACGGCGTACAGGAAGCAGCTTACGCCAAAGTGCCGCCATAAACAGTTGCGAAGAAGAAGTGATGTCTATCACACGGCCGTCGCGTATAATCTTCACCACTACCCCTGCCACGTCTTCCCTACGGCAGCATTCCGTGGCATGGAGGTTTCCGTCCCCCATCAACATGATATGTTCTCCCTTTATTCTATACACCCGATGCAACACATAACGATTGCCCGGCAAACAAGCCAGCACCACACTTCCCACGGCGAACGCTTCCGCCTTTTGCAGCACCACAGTGTCACGCTCCTCCATAATAAACGGTAACATACTGTTTCCTTTTGCCCGCAGCGTTACCGAATTCCCACTCTGAAGCATCTGGCTTACTTCTATAAAAAAAGCCTCATTATTAAGCAGTAATTTATCAGCCCCCATTCTATAGCAATCAACACAAAAAATCCCCTTTCCAGGCTCTACCACACCGGAAAGGGGATACATAAAAATTAGTTAGCACGTGTAATTACGGCACGGCTCAGACGAGGATCGTCATAGAACATATTGTCTACACCACCCTTATAGTCTATCTTGAGCTGTGATTCTGATACACCGTATTCATTTACCAGACAGTCATAAACTGCTTCCGCACGTTTCTTGCTCAGACGTTCATTCGTCTTCTTGCTACCTGTTCCGGCATCTGCGTAACCTGTAATGGTGTATACTGCATTCGGATCAGAAGCCTTGATAGCCTCAGCCAACAGACCCAGGTTCGCACGAGCTTCCTTCGACAGGTCAGCTCTTCCGATGCGGAAGATAATCAAGTTAGAAGCAGCTGTCTTCTTCACTTCCTGTTTCGGATTACGGTTGCTTTCGTCGATGGCATTCCGCAAGCGTGCGTTTTCATCGTTTGCACGGTTCAACTGGTCACGCAAAGCATTGATTTCGCCTACATTAGTACGAACCACAGTCTTGCTCTTGTCCCATCCGCGACGTTTGAACTTGTAAGTCAAACCGACAGAAGCACTCAGCAGACCGTCAAACTTAGCTCCACCAATTTCTCCGTCAATGGCATCGTCCACCATGGAAGCACGTAAATCGATGAAAGCATCGAACGCGTCACACAAACGGAAGGAGTTCAACCAACCTGCACTCATCGTTACATCACCAGCGGTAGGAGCTTCCCATGTGCGCATGTAGCCCACACCACCATAGAAACTGCTGTTCCAGATACGGTTTTCCTTGTAACCGCAGAACAGGTTAGACAGATTGAACAATACATCGGCACGCAAATTGTAATATTTGAACTTCGAATAATTCATACCGCTTCCCCAGCCAGGCACTTGTTCGCCAGTAGAGTGAGCTTCGCCCCAGCGAGTTGCACCTTTCAGAGAAAGGCCGTTGTACATCAAACGAACTCCGATTCCTGGAGTAAACCATTTACCTACAGCAATGTCCAGTGCAGGCGAGATACGTTTGCCAAAACCTATCTGCTTGTCGTGGTCGCCAAACATCACCTGCGGTCCGGCCCCCACACTGAGGAACCAGTTATCCCAGAAGTGATTGGTTTCCACTTTGTACTTGTCATTACTGTACTCCACGGTTTCTGTAAAATCACCATTTTGTATGGTCTGATCCGACTGAGCCAGAGCAGGACCTGCAGCTGCCAAAGCCAAGGCTGCAAAGATTGTTTTTTTCATCATAACTTCCAAAATTTCATTATAATATCCAATTAAAAACTACCATTGGTAATCAATGCGTTCATCGTTTCCAGACGATTCTGATAGAACTTCACCATAGAATCTATAGCTTCATTCCATGTCATTTTCTCATCTCCACTGAAATCGATAACGTAAGGCGACAACTCTGCAGTACGTCTGCCGTCAAGTAGCGGCCACATGGCATTGTTAAATGAATCAGACAAGCGATTTTCTTCCGCAAACATACGGATAGAAGCCACCACCTGCTGCAGCTTCGGATAGGATACAAGCCATTGTGCCTTTACGGCTGCCTTGAATTCTTCATGCTGCAACAGCAACGGATACCACATATATGGTTTATCGCCATAGTTAGGTGTAGAAGGATTCCAGCTATTATCAAACGAATAGTTACTGCAAAGCCACTTGTTCAGAGATGATGCGTCATAACTCAACGATGCATAACTTCCACCGAATTCACGGCTTATTGAATTGATACCGTCAGGATTCGGGAAAGTCTGATAGTCAAAATCCCACACCGGACCGGCACAAAGCTTGCCATCCTTTCCATCAATATACATATACACGCTCTTAGGATGACGATATTCCGCATTCATAGCCAGTTCATGCACAAACCACCAGTCAATAAGAGATGGAATATCCAGAATTGCAGCAGTTGCAGAATAATCAGCATCACCTTCTAACAAGCCTGGTTTCAGAGCCTTGTCCACTCCGTTTACCTTATCTTCTACATAAGAGCGGAAAGCAGAACCATCTTCCCAAGGCACATCATCCTTGAGCATACAAGGCAAATGCAGATTAGAAGTCAGGAAACGGCAATTTTCGTCATAATAGTCGTCAAACTCCAAGAGGTAACCGCAATCCGCAGGAACTGCAGCCGGATTATCCTCTATTACGTCTTCGTAAGCATCGTTGATATTCAGTCGGTCACCGTCTATCTTGATTTGTTCGGCCAGCAGATAATTACCCACATGGATACCGTTATAAATCAGTTCCACATTTCTTCCATGCGGATTCCATGCCAGCTGTCCGCCATTATTCTCTTCCAGCTGATGAGCCATCTCAAACACCACGCGGTTACGTAGCATCGTACGGTCCATCCAGTTAGCTAACAATACCCAGCGTTTATGTTCAGACATATCCAACATGGCAGCCTTTTTCACCATCTTGATGGCAAACGGCTTTTTCGGATAACTCTGACTGGAGTTTCCACGCAAGCGGAGTCCGCAAGCCTTGTTATCCACATTCACCGTACCATCGGCATTATATACCGAGATATAGTCGTCTTCAGGCCAGTCGCTGTCCTTGCTACGAATCTGCAATCCGGTTTCAGCCCAAGTCTTCCAAGTACCGCCAGCTATTGATGCCGACTGGTTCACTACGACTACAGGCAATCCTGTATTAGTAACCGTAACGGTATAGTCACGGCTCTCCATACCGGAAGTCACAGTATAAGTCACCGGTTTACTGAAGTTCTGCACAGTCACGCCGCTCTTCTGCTCCACTCCGTTTACAGTTACCTTAACTCCTTCTGCCACATCAAAAGTCGGCACAAGGTTAAAGTCATACAGATACGGGATGCATCCGCTGATAGTGTTGTCCTCGCCAATATTCAGAACCTCTTCTGTAACGGGAGAAGTCGTTGTTGTCACGCCGTTAGTCAGTTCACAAGCCACAAGCTTGGTACCCAATATCTTGCCGGCATTGTTTGCTACTTCAAACTTAAACGAGCTTATCCCGGCACGCGGAGTAAGTCCGGAACCGTTCGTAATCTCAGTGTAATTCGCAAGCGTCAATGGCAAGGTATAGCAGGCATTGGCTGCAAAATCAATCTTTGCTGTACGGGTAAAAGTAGCTTCATATTTCTCTGAAAGAATGGTCACCTTGATTTCATCACCAGAGCGGATAACGGGAGCACATGTGATATAACCCTTATATTGGCTACCGTTCGTCAAAGCCGGCTTATCAGTCCATACCATATCTATGACATTGGCATTTGCCGGAGCAGTACCCCATACAACATTTTTCGTAGAAGCATCAAACGTAAAGTCACCTCCTGCCTGACGGCCATCAGGCAAAGTCAGTGTAATACGTTCCAGACGATCGCCTTCCAGGGCTGTACCCGTAGCATTGATATCAAATTCCAGCAATGAGAACAGATGTTCGAAATCAAAGACATACGCACCGTCTTCAGACTGTGAATTCTGCGGAACGCCTACTTTGTAGTCTCCCTGCAAACTGCCGGTTGACATATCAAAATACTGAACCAAAGGTAGGTTTCCTTTCAGCGAAGTATAGTCTGCTCCTGCATTTTCCTTACTATACGGATAATAGGCATACAGCGGAGCACTGGAAGAAAGATAACCGACAAATTGTCCCTCTGCCGAAGCTACTGTATTACGGTTTACGAACAGTACATTCTTGGATCTTTCTCCATATACACCAATGCTATCAGCCGGAGACCAATAAATACTCACATCCGAAGTTCCGTCAGAACCAATGCAGGTACGCGTCTGAGATTTCTCTGCCATGCGCCCTACAATGGTAGTATTGCCCATCACCTCTGTATCGGATAGAAATTCTTCCGTGCAGCCGCATAGGAAAATCCCTGCGGCTGCCGGAAGTAAAAATCTGTTTATCTTATTCATGCTCATTACACCTTATTCCCATGCATTTCCTGCTTTAGTATATGAGGTTTTAGAAGATGACCTTGTGGTTGTTGTACCAGTTTTCAAAGAGAACATGAAGTTGTTCGACATAACAGTGCTCGGCAACTGGTTGCCCCAGACCTTTCTAGGAGATCCATTAATCATAACCTCGTCCGTTCCGGCAAAGTTCATCAAAACAATACCCAAAGGAACACGGCCGTTTTCAACCATATTATATACTGCATCCAAAGCTCTTTGATTAAAATCATTTGCAAAGACAACAGTATTACCGCCCTGACCTATATCACGACCTCCTGTAAGACGGAACCAAGTATCACCATATGACTGTCCGGACGGAGTTACATCCCACTTATATGTTGCAGTTTCATTTCCACTCATATCTACATTCGCGAAATCATAAGATGTAGTTAAATTACCATCCCACGAGTCATCTCCTGGCCAATAATGTCTAGTCCATGTTTGCGTTCCCCATTGAACCGAACCGGTACTACCAGCATTCTGCGTTACACAGAATCCAGCAAGGTCATTGATAACAAGAGAACTATAAGACTCAGTTCTCATTTCATCAAACAATTTATTCATCAAATCTTCTTTGACAGATAACAAATTATAATACGTATCAGTATATAGTTTCATACCCACTTTTTCCGTAATATAATATGGGACAAGACCAGCACCTGAACGATAAGCATATGGATCCCCAGATTTCAAATCAGGATTGTTTACCTGATAGAGGTTCTGCATACGAACACGCTGACCATCATTAAGCGTAAGATTCTGCAGCTCAATATTCTGCACAGAGGAACTGAAACCGTATATATAATTTACAAAATCAAGGTTGTTACCAGTTGTATTATCCGGAACATTGATAATCACAGCTATTTTTCCACGCATGTCCCCCATTGTCGTTTTTGCAGGGTCAATACGTACCAAAGTACCCTGATGATCATTATTCCAATCATTCAATCCCTGCTCCAAACGGCTAAGCCAAGTACTTATTTCAGGAGGACTTACATAATTAAGCATTACCACACAGGCTTCATCTCGAGAATCAGATTCAGCCATCTGTTCGTTCAGATTATCAAGTACATCACCAATTGTCAAATCATTAACCTTTCCACCACCGGCATATACATAATTAGGATAACCACTCCAACCATTTCTTTCATTATTATAAATCTTCAAGTCAAACGCTCTGATACCCTTGTCAAACTGTGTATCAGCATTACCATCTGTTACATAAATAGACTGATAATACTGCATGATACCGGCATTTTCATCAATCTGTCCTCCACTGACAGCTTTATTATAAAGGTCACCAGTATAAGAGTGCTTGGAACCCGGAAGTGACAACTGACTGAACAACACATTATCTGGAATACTGCTCATCCAGTTTGAAGAGGCGGGAACTGTCAGGTTTGGAGTCCATACGCGTACAATTTGTCCTTGAGCCAAAGGATTTTCATTTGTTACTTCATCCTCACCCAAACCAGGTATAAGACTCTTTGTAAGCACTCGTCCTTCGTTTATCTGCACCGTTACACTAAGTTCACTGGCATCAATCGCACGTGGCAAGAGGAAAAACTTCAGTGTCAGTTTTTCACCGGGACCAAGTTTTGTCGGCTGACCGTTATACTGACAGTTGATAGTTGCCATATTATTATTCTCGGTAATTGTCTCAGACATTCCACCGAAAGTAACATTTCCTTCTTCATCAAACTGCGCAGTAAACTTACCAACTATAGGAGTCTTCTTGCTGTTTATTGTTACGCGATAAACATCCAAAGCATTCGCTCCATCTGCCGGACCGTTAACCACCACATCAACCACTGTAACAATCGGTTTGAATTTGATAGTTACATTTTTATCAACTTGATCTGGATCATTCGGGTCCCATGTTCCATGACCGGCCATAATGGCATAGGTCATATCCGGACGAATGAGTTTCCAATTGGCTGGTAAGAAAACATTTCCAACATCCTTACCATCTGGACCAGCCTCAACCAGCTCTCCACGCTCCTGAGCAACAGGTATTTCGGCCTCTACAGTCATGTTATCTGCAGTCTGTCCATCACCAAGTCCCTTGATAGGCGTATAGTTATTGCGGTTAATGTTTGTAGGATAAAACGCATAAAAGTGATGAAGCGTACTTACATCTCCCCAACGCACACCCGTATCATTATGAGAGTCCTTTACTAAGAAGTAATGTGCACTACCTCCTTCAGTAGCCTCATCTATCACATAATCGGCATACTGAAAACCCGGTGTGGCCTGTGGGCTATACACACGCACTTTATCACCTTCAACCCAGTTTATTGTGAGTTCACTATAACTATTCACACTTTCATCTTCAGGTACTCCATAAATAGTTCTTGATTGAGGCGTTTCAAAGTTCCGTAAACTTGTGCCAAAAGCTACTTCCTCACCTGTAACAGGCATTTCACGCTTAACATCCAAATCATCGGAGCAAGCCGTTAAACCTATAACCAGCAATGCTCCTGTTAAGAGTTTAATCTTTTTCATATTCTATAATCTCCTTTTTTATTAATCCCAAGTATTATCACCGAAACCTTCACCAAAATTAAATTCAGCTCCTTTTTCCTGATTATCAATAGACAGGGCTTCGGAATCTTCTTTATCCACAAACACCGAGGCCTTCATAAACCCCTGCTCCAGCTCTACCTCCAGACAAGTAGTTTGCGGAGCTTCATACTCTTTTTGTTCTTGATTCTTCATAAAATCCTCACTTTCTTTTTAGATTTAAAAAATTAACTTTGGTCTCCCTAAATAAGACCCTTACTAAACTCTCATTTTGTTTTTTCATACGCATTTATTTTAAAAAAAACGTTTTCTTTTTCTTAGTTCCATAACCATAGCCGTAACCATACCCGTAGCTATAACCATAGCCATGACGCTCCGGATTGGCCCCGTTCAGAACCAGTGCCATGTTCTTCAGTTTCTTTTCCTGATAAAGTTTCTCGATATCCGGCAACTGACGACGGTCGAGCTTACCTGCACGTACCACAAAAATGGTCAGGTCGGCTATACGGTTTGCAATCGTAGCATCGGCAATCAAACCCACCGGCACATTGTCGGCAATGATGTAATCATAACGGGTACGCAATTCGCTCATCAGTTCATCCAAACGATTGTCCATCAATAGTTCTGCCGGATTGGGTGCCAGAATACCTGCCGGAATCAGGTCAAACCCTTCCTGATGCTGTATGATATCATCCACCTTCACCGTATTGTCCGACAGATAATTGGTAACACCTACATGATAGTGCCCGAAATGACGGCTTAATGTTCCCTTACGAATATCCAAATCGACCATGACTACCCGTTTTTTCATATAAGCCAGACTCATGGACAAGTTGCGTGCAATAAAGGTCTTTCCCGCTCCGATATTGAACGAAGTAAAGGTAATTACCTGCGCAGGCTTGTCTTTTTTGGAAAGGAAAGCCATGTTAGTACGTAAAATACGGAAGGCTTCCGACACAATGTCATCACCCTGCTCTTTCACTGCCATCACCTTCTTCCGATGGTCTTTCATGGCTTCTTTATCCAATGGAATTTCTCCTAAATAAGGCACGGAAGTAACTCCTTCTATATCCTTCCGTCCGTGAACCCGTGTATCCATAAAGAGAATAGCCAGACAAACTGCTCCCGGCAAAGCGATTCCCACCAGCAATCCCAACAACAGGATACGGTTGCGGTTGGGAGAAATCGGAGCATTGCTTCCTTCCGCTCCGTCTATCACGCGGGCATTGTTGTCGGCCATGGCCTGTGAAAGGGCATTCTCCTCACGTTTGTTCAGCAGGAACAGATAAAGGGCTTCCTTGATTTTCTGCTGACGTTCGATAGACAGCATCTGCCGTTCTTTTGTCGGAATAGCCGTCACACGGTCCTGGGCACGCATTTCACGGTTCTGTGCGTCATTGCGTTTCACATTCAGGCTGACAATCATATTGTCCACAGCACGAATAATGCTTTGCTTCATGGCACGAAGCGAATTGTTGAGCTCCTGCACCACAGGGTTGTTCACACTACTGTCATCAATCAAGTGGTCACGCTTCAATTTTGCCGCATTATAAAGACTAATCTGATTTTCAATGTTCATATCGCTGATTCCCGTGTTAGAAGGTATCAGGTCGGTTTCCTTACTAGGGTCTGTCAGGTAGTCCTTAATAAAATTAGCCAGACGAAGCTGAGTTTCCAGTTCCATGGCATCGGCATTGTATTTCTGCGATTCAGTCATATACATACCTGCCGAGGACGCAATGTCCACAATCTGATTCCGCTGCTTGAACGATTCCAGATTGGATTCTACATTTCCCAACTCACGTTCAATGATGATAAGACGCTCATTGATAAAGTTAGCAGTATTCACCGCCACCTGATTCTTTTCTTTGATGGCCTCTTCATTGTACACCGTAATCAATGTATTCAGCACATCTTCCGCACGGGCTGGTGAACTGTCTTTCAAAGCCAGAGTAAGGATGGAAGCTTCCTCTTCTTCCTGCTGAATGCCCAAGGCATTCTTATAATAATTCACCATCGATTCTACCGGAAGTTTCTGTACCCGTATAGGCGTATTCAGCCAGGAATCACGCAAGTAATTGGTTGCAGTTACCACCACATTCATCCCTTCGATGATTGCCACCGTATCATTCAACGCCACCTCATACGATGGTTTCGCTTCAATTCCCGAGAAATCAGAGAGGGTTACCGTCTTTGCATCTTTCAGGGTCATCGTAAAAGAGAAGCTTTGTTCGGGCAATGCATCCGGAAGGCTGACCAATACGGGCGATTCGTTGTACAACTCATTGTTGCGCAAACCGTCCTTTATCTGATAGCTCACATCGGCATGTACACGCTGCACCACCTCGCGCATCAGCTTCTTGGAACGGAACTGCAATATTTCATTGGCCACATTCACCTTGTTAATAAAATTATCGAAGCGGTCCAGACCGGAAGTACTGGCTTTGTTCGACGGATCTTTGATAATGACCGTAGCCGAACGAAAGTACACCAGCGGAGCACGGGCATAATTATACCACGCAATCCCACCGCAAATCAAAATGGAAAGTAAGAACCACTTCCATTGAGAAGCCAAATACATGAATAAATCCACTATATTCAGCCCTTGGTCATTCTTATTAGAAGAATTGTTCGTCTGCATATCGTTTTGTAACTATTAATTAGAATCATCCTTACTTAATTGCCCACAAGATTGAGCATACGGCCGTTACGACAGACAACAAAGTTGTAGCAACCTGCCATCCCCGGTCTTCCACATCCTTTTTCTTGTACTTAGGCTCTACATATACAATGTCATTCTGCTGAAGGTAGAAGCAGGGAGAATCAAATATGTCCTTGGTACGCAGGTCGTGCATAAAAATCTGACGTTCGCCCTCTATTTCACGAATTACAGCTACCCGATCTACTTTGGCCTTGGAAGTCAAATCTCCCGCCTTGGCTATGGCTTCCAGCAATGTCACGCGATCCCCGTCTACGGTATAGGTTCCATTACTTCCCACAGCTCCCAGCACCGTATATTTAAAATTTAAGAACTCAATGGAAACCAGCGGGTCTTTCATATATTCTCCCTCTTCAATTTTCTGCTTGATTAAGTCGCGCACTTCGCTTACTTTCATCCCTTCAATGTGCAACTTGCCCAAAATAGGGAAATCAATGTCACCGTTTACATCCACACGATAGCCTTTCTCGTTCACCTTGCTCGAAGCATCTGCAGTCACGCTTCCATCCGTTCCTACACGGAATGTGCCATCGTAAATATTGAACGGAATGGCCAGCTCCGGATTTTTGCAGCTGACAGTAATGCTCAGACGGTCATCCCGATGCACCACTGCCTCATGCTTGGTTTCAATGGGATATTTCAGTCCCATTTCCATATCCTGCAAATACACGAAATTCTTGCGCGACGCACAGGAAGTCAACAGCAACACGGCAAGCAAGCTTGCCCATAAATAGACTGGTTTTTTCATACGTTTAGGTATAGTTAAGTTATTAGTAATTTATTTCTATTTGTCTGTTCGAAGTAACATGTTCCGACATAACAGGGCTGCCTCCCCATCGGGTCTGCATTCCAATACCCCCACAGGAACTTGTTCTACCATCCGAATCAACGTGTCATAAAGGCAAGCACGTAATTCCGCATCCTGATGAATGACACAGCATCCCGGAAAAAGTGCAATAAAAGCTTCGATCTCTTGCTGGCGAACAAAACGGTTTGCCGGAGCCTGTTTCAAACGCACCATTCCACCTACCGGATAGGAAAGCGACTTATAACAAGGGGTCTTGCCACTCCACGGCGTGCCATAAGCATACACCTTTCCATCCACGATACGTAATGTCGGGTTATCATCGTTCAGCAACTCCGTTCCTTGTATATATTTCATCCACAGCGAAGAATGCGTGCTTTTTCCTGTTCCGCTCTTTCCCATAAATAAAAAAGCCTTGTTCTCACAATACACCGCTGAAGCATGAATGGATACGGCATCCCGGTAAAGAACTGCCTGCGAATAGGCAATGCGAAGCAAGGAAGACAATGCATGACCTGCCCGTTTGTCTTCTTCGTGCAAATACACCCTGACAGTTGAAAAACGTCTGTCAGTCTGCATGACATGCAATGTTCCTCCCTGTTCTGCAGAAAGTGTGACACAATACCCTTCTGCTTCTTTATACAAACTAACGTAGCCCATATCGCTGAGCGTATTCTCGATTAATTCACCCGAAGGCATCGCAGCCTTATTTTCCACCGAAGTACACACCGTACACTTCAGCAAAGCTTTTTCCTGCCCCTCCTTCTTACCATAGAAGGGACGGAAAGAGGGTAATAAAGTATCAGCATCCCATCCATCCGGAAAACTGACACTCACTTCAAATCCTGCGATAGAAAACTGATGTTCTATTCTCATTTCAATTGTCCTTTCAACAAACTGGAAAATACCCAAAAACCTTCTTTGGGCGCATAACGAAATGCAAAACGAATATTACGCTGAAAAGCACATGCCGTCTGCCATTTGCCGGCCAAAAGCGATTGTGACTTCCGCTGATGTCCGGGAACATACAAGCCAAAATTTCCGCCCCTCCAGATAATATCAAGTAAAGGGGATGAATCTGAAGCGACCTCCTGATAAGGAAGATACGCCACTGGAAGTCCCAGATGTTCCACCAAAAATGCATGTAGCAACTGCTGCCATCTGTCCATTCCCAATTGTAATGTAATCTTTTTCATTTCTTCAGATTCCACCTCATCATGCAACTTATAGCAACTGCGGGCCATATCGCACAACTGACGCAATCCGATTCCCCATCCCAAAGCATGCTTTAAAATATGTAAGCTCTGAAGCAGGAGATTCAATACAGGAGAAGGAATCCTTACATCCAGTCCTCCTTCCAAGCTCATGTGATTATATCCATATTGCTGTTCCAGCTCTTTTGCATAACGTTGTAAAAAAGGATTATGCAAATCCAGCAAGCATGTATGATGCTCCACTTCTACTCCCTTCCATGCGTAGGTCACACTCTGATCGGCTTGTACCTTTCCCCGCAAGCCACACTGACGGATAAGAGAAAAAGCTTTTTCAAACATCTGCCGGCTATCGAAATAAAAATCAATATCCCCACATTCGCGTAACAAAGGGTTCTCATATAACGAGGCAATTCCTTGCCCCTTCTGTAATACAGGCTGAACTCCGCTTTCGGTAAACCATTGCACCAATAATTCCAACGCCTTGTTCATCTGCATATTTTTACGCTCAATAGCATCTGTTTCTGCCATCCAGCGAACCAGTAATTCTTCTGCCGGTAAAAAATGTTCAGGCAAATGCTGTATTCCCTGAAAAACAATTCCGGTAACAGTCTGCTGCCTTGACAAAAGGTACAAGTTCTTCCACTCCCCTGCAGACAATGGAAAACAAGACAAATCTTCTATCTTGCTCTCCCATACCCCTGCTCTCAACAACACAAGTAATGCTTTCTGTACCTTCTTCATATCTTTTTCACAGTAAAACCTTTCCTAACCAATCAATCCAAAAGCCTGCCAGTCTGCCAACTGTTTCTCCAAATCACGGCGGGCCACCTCTGCATCGACTTTATATTCCTGACACAAGCGTTCTGTCAGTTCATCCAAGGTGGTACACCCATCAGCTACACACTGCCATATCCATGCTGCCGTCTGATTCAAGCTATACACTTTACTCATATTTACATTACCAGCGCAGGCATCCACAATCATGTAGCGATTGCCAATCTTACGCAGTTGAATTCCTTTACGTATCTCTATCTTATTCATATCAAATCTATTAGAATTTTTTACCCATAAAAATGGACATGGCCGTAAGCCATACGATTTTAATATCCATCCATAAAGAGCGGGTACGCATATATTCCAAATCCATTCTAAGACGTTCCAGCATTTTTTCCATCGTATCAGTGTAGCCGTTGTAAAGAGTCGCTTTAGAAAACAGCCCCGGACGCAAATGATACAACAACTCATAATCCGGATTGATGGCCTTAATCTTATCCACGAAATATTTCCGTTCCGGACGTGGGCCTACAAAACTCATTTCTCCTTTCAGCACATTCCATAGTTGCGGCAATTCATCCAGATGATGCACCCGTAAGAAACGTCCGATTCGGGTCAGTCTGCTGTCATTTTTCTGGCAAAGAGCCGGTTTCCCATCCGATTCCGAATCGACCGACATCGATCGAAACTTATACAAAATGAAAGGCTTTCCACCATACCCGATACGTTCCTGACTAAAAATCACTGGTCCCCCATCCTCATGCTTGATTAACCAGGAAATAAGTAAAAACACCGGCGAAAAAATAATCAAGGCTATCAAGCTTACAATTACATCAGCCACACGTTTCACTCTGCAAGCCGTAACCGACATCCCCGCACTCGGATAATAATAATGGTCATTTGCCACATAAGCCATCATGGCTTTGGACATGACATCTTCTTTGTTTACATTTTTCATAACTCCAAGTATATGGTTAAACATTTATCAATCATACATTCCTTCGTAAACATGTCACGATAACGTTTAGTCGCACCTTCCGAAAATTTCCGATAGACCTCCTCATTTTCCGTTACCGCTTCAATTGCCCGGGCTAAATCTTGCGCATTCCCCGGTTCCGCATTCATCCCCGATACGCCTTCTTCATTCACCCAGGACACTCCTGAATGAGGTATTCTGGTAGCTACCAAAGGCTTTCCGCACGACATTGCTTCTATCTGCACAATACCAAACGCTTCTGTTTTCTGCACACTGCTCATGCAAAACACATCGCAGGCTCCGTAGTAGGCAGGCAGTTCCTCGTCGCTGACTCTCCCTAACAGTTTCACCTTTTCCTGCAAATTCAAGGAAACAATTTCCTTCTGCAGCTCTTCTTTCAAAGCCCCGGATCCCCCAATCAGCACCACAAAATCATCTTTCAAATATTTGGCAGCCTCCACTAAAAAACGGTACCCTTTATAGGCTACCAGACGACCAAGTGAAAACACGATTTTCTTGCCCGGATACTCACTTCTGAGGGCCTTCACCGCTTCCGGTACAGGTTGCATCGGTTCTACTCCGATAGGCAGACAGACCGTCTTATGCTGCACGTGTTGTAAAAAAGGCGATTCTGCCAAATAGACGGGAGAAGTCCCCACAATCACATCAGCACGCTTCAACAGCCATTGCTGCAAAGGATAATACAGCTTCAGCAACATCTTTTGCTTTTGAATGTCACTGTGCCAATGAAGCACTACTTTTCCTTTATATCCAGAAAGGAACAAGGCCAAACAAGCCATAGGGTCAGGATGATGTACATGAATTATATCATACTTTCCACAAATTTTACGCAAAGTGAAAATCATGGAAGGCGAAATCATCGTTGCACAAGCTTTTACCCAAGTATGGGTGCAAATCAGCTGTGCATGCTCATTCAGCAAGATAATCCGGTCCTCCCCTTCCTCTGCTGCACACAGCATGTGACATCCGATTCCCCTTTCGGACAGTCCTTTCATTAAATCAAATGCAACTTTCTCAACTCCTCCACGTATGGGATAGAATTTTCCAAGCTGCAATACTTTCAGATTTTCCACATTCATAGACTTCAATTTATTCCCAAAAAATGCTATTGCCTACACATTTATAGGCCAGCATCCACTTTCACCATTTCAGGGTATCCGAGTATGTTTTCGAGTTAATTTAGAATAATAGATATGCGCCTTCAATCAGCACAGCCCAATATTTAGCAGCCTCACTCTCGAAGCCTTCAGAAAGATTCATAGCAAATAATTTACGCGATTAACCACGTTTCGTCAGTTCGTCGTACAAACGGATATAGTCAGAATAACGATCTTCTTTTTTAAAATGCATCAATGCATATTCCCGACACCGGCTTTGATAATAAGACTTACCCCGCTGCCGTATCATTCGTGCTGCTTCCAGCAACTCCTTATAATTACCCTGCTCCACAATGAAGCCAGTCTCATCCGTCACAGCTTCTACACTTCCTCCTGTCCGGTAAGTTACCACCGGAGTACCGCAAGCTATCGCCTCCATATTGACCGTAGGATAATTATCCTGCCAAGTAGGGTTAATAAACGCGTCGGCTATGGAGTACAGTCCGGCCAACTGCTGTATATTTTCCGTCCGGGCTATACCAATAATATTTTCAGGCAGTCTCTTTCTTTCCTCCGGTTTAATACCTACCAGCACAATCAGTTCTTCTTTCTTCAGAAGAGCAGCCATCTGAATGAAATCATCCAGCCCTTTTTCCCGGCTCCAGATACTGGCTACCCCCAGCAACACATGCTTATCGCCCAGCCCATATTTCTCCCTTACTTCCTGTGCATCATACACACGAAACACCTCCGTATTGATACCATTATGAATCACCTGGAAATTATATCCGCAGAAAAAAGACTTCTGCATCTCCGACTTTATCCAGTTGGATACCGGTACAATCACTAGTTTGTCTTGCGGCATGGAAGTAAAAGCCTGTTTTTTATCCAAATAGTTCTGCCGGCTACGGTCTATCCACAAGCTTGCCGGGAATTCCTTACGCTGAGGACACTCTCCGCACCCATCCTGCCAACGGTTACAGTTCACATAAGAATAATAATAACAATGTCCCGTATAAAGCCAGCAGTCGTGTACGGTCCACACTACCGGAATATTGCATTTTGACAAATACTCAAACAGAATGCGGTAATTCAGAAAATAGCCATGAATATTGTGTATATGAATCACATCCGGCTGAATCCGTTCAATCTGTCGGATAAATTGCCGGGTAGCGAATGAAGAAGCCAGTCCATGACGGTCAAACAAGCGCGTTTCCAGCCCATGCCATGCCACACTCCATTTGTTGCCTACCGGCACCAGCTTTGAACGGCAAGGCTTTATGCCATCACGTCCACGGCTGTAAGCAATGTAACTCTGCCAGCCGTTCTGCATAGCCAGTTCTCCAATTTCCTGCATGATGCGCCCCGTAGAAGTAGAGACACGCAGCACCGGATTTATCTGAAGCAATGTTTTCATTTTGCAGTTATTGAAGTAAACAGACGAATCCATTGTGCCATGACCGCCTCTTCTGAATAAGTGTCCACCACTTTTCGAGCATTCTGCGACAACATTTTCCGATAAGCCTCATCCGCCATCATTACCATCATGGCATAGGCCAACGCCTGAATATCTCCATTCGGAACCAACAAACCGTTTATCCCGGGCTGAATGATATCTTTTGGACCACATTTATAGTCAAACGATACCACGGGAAGTCCGCAGGCCATCGCCTCAATCATGACCATCGGGAATCCCTCATAATTGGAACTCATCACCAGCAGATCACTCTTAACGTACTCTTCTCCTATCTGTTTGGTAGGCTGATGGATCTGGAGCGAATCTTGCAGCCCCGCCTTGTCAATCATTTGCTGCAGCATCTCCTGCCATTCTCCCTGCCCAAAAATATCCAGTTTCCAGTCAGTAAACTTTCCAGTATGCCGTACCAGCTGCCAGGCCTGAACCAGGCGATCAAACCCTTTCTGATAATCCAAGCGTCCCACCGCAATCACCCGCTTGTTCATTACATCCGAATAGGCATCACTCACATGCATGGCTGCATTGGGAATCACCTCGATGTTTGGTAAATTCCCCCAATACCCCCTGTCTTCATTGGTCAGCACCACAAATTTGTCAAAGCGACGTACTATCTGTTCGTCCTGCCGTGTACGCAGTTTATCAATCCATCCCAGCAATCCTTTCCGTCCATACTGCAAGCGAAAAAACTTGCAATAATGCAGCTCCAGCACTTTCTTGCTTCCATCCTTTATATCGGGGATAAACGAAGATTCTGAAGGATAAAGCGACACCACAATGTCCGGTTTCTCTTTCAGGAGCAATGCTGTCAGTTTCCGTTTATGTTCCTTTCTTTTACGGAGATAGCCGGTTATCTTTTTCCATGCCCCCTTTTCATTGTCCTCCGAGTAATTAATTTCCAGATCGGTCATGCGTACCTTCTCCGGAAACGGATAAAAAGGAGGGCGCTGGTGCTGGTCGGTAGTTACCACAGCCACCTCCCATCCTGGAAGTTGTGAAAGGTAAGTTACCTTGTTCAGGAGTACCCGTTCCATGCCTCCAGGGTTATACGTAGAATGGGTACAATAAATAAGTTTCATTTACAATTCATTAATAATTAGGGTCATATTCAAGAATATTTCTCGAATGTTTCTCATCTTCTCTACGTAAAACTAAAAAAAGCGCAAATACAAGAAAGATGTCTGTCGAAACTTTAAACCAGCCAATATAGTTTATCAACAGAATCATTAAAAACAACATTTTATACTCCTTAAAGCGACTTATACAAGTACCAGCAGTTTTCCACATAAATATGATAAACGTTATTGTACCAATAAGTCCAAAATAGAATATAAACCTTAAATAACCTATATCAGTACCTTTGTAATAACCATGATAAATTGGTCCAGTATAATATGGATCATAAACAGATAAAGTCTTATCTGCCGGATTTGCCGCATATCCATCTCCTATCAGCCAAGTCATCCAATTATCAGGAAATACAATCATGTGATTCAATAAAATATCATTGGAACTTGTCTGCCATTTACCTGTTTCCCATAAACTAAAAAATCCCTCGAAACCAAAACGTATATTTTGATAGAAACTATCATTAGTACTATATAGATACATAAATAGCGGCAACAACACACATAAAATTCCTCCTAACCAGAACCAAAGTTTTCTGTTTTTTTCTTTAAAACAACTTGAATAAATCCAATATGCCAATGCAATGCCCACCCCTAATGTAGTAGTACGAGACATCATATTACCAATTACAGTAATAACTAAAAAAGAAAATAAATATCCTAGCAACTGCATTTGTTTCATTTTTTGAGTTTTCGACAGTATATAACCAATCATCACAATCACCGCAGAAAAGCGCAAACCAGCCACATCCAAAGAGGCTCCGATACCAGATAAACGAGCGCCTTTCGTATTTCCCATAAATGCCTCACCACCAATAAGTTGATCAACTACATCTTGCAATGGAGGATACAAAACCTTTCCCCATGCTACCAAGCATTGCATCACACATACTGCTATCAAACAATTACATATTAAACGTACATTTACATATCCATAAGTAACATTTAACCATTTTATTACAGCATAAGCGCCTCCCATCCATACCCACATAGAAACAAAATAAGTTAGAAACGAAGAATCTGGCGTATTATTAACCGTCATCGTTACTAAACTGATTAATGAAATCCCTAATGCCCATAATGACAACACAAAGAAATCTTTATCCATACCTGCATTTCTTTTCTGTGCCAACTCTTTCCCAAAAATAAGTAACCCCCAAAAAGCCAAAACCATTTTCGTATTTACTCCTGGAAAAGCCAAAAATTCAATTGGAAAAAAATAAAAAGAAACAAGTATGATTGATACTATATTTATCAAGAACTTATACATAAAAGACAATTTTTCAATACAACATCCTATATGCCAGTTTAAACAGCCGACTATATACCCACACTATACCAAACAAATTTTTCCAAGCACACCATTGCAACCAACGGTTACGTATAGAAATTGTCTGATTTTGTAAAATATATTTATTTGCTTCCGGATACCACTCCTTCCATAATTTAAATGATTGTGAATCCCCCATTAATAAAAATGGAAATTTAGCTTCCAATTTCAAAAATGAAATTTCTTTACTTAAATCCTTCTCAATGCTTATCAATTTCTCTGAAATCCAATTTACATTATGTTTTAACTCTTCTTTATGCCTATCAGTATACACATTACTCATCGCATTTGAGTTTAATTTAATATAATGATAAAAGGCTTTAGGCACATAAGCTACCTTTTTTGCATATGCAAACAAAAGCATCATAGTCATATCTTCTCCCATACCATATCCTGCAGGAAATGAGATTTTATAATCCACATAAAGTTTATGTCGTACCAATTTATTCCACACATTATATTTCATACCACCTCCCAACATAGCTTTCAAGGCTTTATGTGCCGTATCAAAGGAAGGTTGTTTCATATAACGTTCATTTTTTTCAAAAGACAAAAACCAATCACACCATACAATGTCTGCCTCTTTCCTTACAGCTTCAGTATATAAAACTTCCAACATATCCGGTTCTACAAAATCATCACTATCACAATGAAAAATATATTCTCCCTGTGCTATCTGTAATCCTGTATTTCGTGCAGCTGGCAGCCCCTTATTCACTTCATGCGTTACAATTATTATATCGTCTTGTCTCTCTGGATAACAAATAAGTACTTCTTGAAGAATCTCCATACTGTGATCTGGAGTAGCATCATTCACAAAAATGTACTCCACCTCTTTTAATGTCTGTTGCATCAATGTTTCTGCACAGTATCTGATGAATTTCTCCACTCGATATACTGGAACAACAACCGAAACTTTATATTTCATCTTATCACATTTCATTTATAATGCAATCCATCCCTTACATAAAGCTCTGTCTGACTTAAATTCATCGCATGAATCCGGATTAAACCATACTTCTGGAGCTATAACAATTTTCTCTGAATTCCGATTTAAAAAAGCACTCCACCAGCTATATGTACTATTTGAAATAATATTATGTTTACATAAACTCATCAACTGCATATCAAAATGACTTCCATATCCATCAGCAGGATTACCATTAACTAAAGTATAGTCTATCCCTTGAAAATTTTCGTTTACCCATTCTGTATTATCAGTAAAAACATAGAACCTCGGATTCTTCAATTTCTTCTTCATTAATGCAACAGCTTTCCGATAATACTCCATCGAACAAGTATTTTGATACCAAATACGACTTTGATAATCTTTTCCTTTTCGTACATGGATAGCCACTGATTCACAGCCTTCTATTTCCTTCTCAATTAGAAGATTCATCTCATCTGTAAAAGGTAAAAAAGAAAAACTTTTTTTTACTTCATCATCCACAGCCTCTATAATTACAGCATTTAAGAAAACTCCAATAATATATTGACTATGCATAGTATCCACAGGTAAAGAAGCATCAAAAGCCCCTGTTGTGGTTTTAACTTTCGTAGACCAAGGAAAATATTTACGACGTAGTTTAGAAAAAATATCAGATCCTCCTCCCCACAAAAAAACTTTAAAATGCGAAGCCTGTTTTATTTCGGCATGAGGAAAAATGGCACTCCATGCTACTTTTTCATGAGCCAGTTTAGCCGAATGATAAAAGTCTACAGCTACATCATATCCTCGCTTTTTCAAAAACAGATAATAGCTATATTGAAACATCCGATTAGCAAGGCCACAGGCCATATTAACAATAATCTTCATCTATCAATTTTATTAAAACCATTCAATCTTCCATACATGATGCTATATAACCAGCCAAAAGGCTGTAGTAAATGTTGCAAAAAAACACACAAGTATGAAATAAAAATTGCTATAATACTCAATATAATATATTGCAACACGATATCAAAATGTGTTTCTACAAACGATAAACCTCCAATCTTTACAAAAATAAAATGTGCCAAATATATACCTAATGTAAATTGTCCTATACTTCCTAACCTTTCTGTAATTTTATAAGATTTTGAATCAAATGTTTCAAATAATTTTATCAAACAAAAAGAAGCACAAATAGATAGAGGCATCAGAAGCCAAATACGATTAGGATCCCCCGCTACTTCAGAACCATACTTAAACATCGATACAAACAACAAAAACAAAATCAATAACACCCCATAAACATGAATATTAATTTTATTTATCCATTTATACCGTTGAAAATAAAATCCAAGTATAAACATCATCAAATAAAAGATTGGAATCCTTTTTATATCAAAATAAAACAAAAGCAAGCCTGCTGATAAGCAAGTTATATATAATAATGTTTTTTGAGAACATTTCATTTCTAAATACAAAAAACATTCCCACATCAAACTAATCACAAATAGAACATTCAAGAACCAATAACTAGAAGTTAACCTCCAAGTAATATTGGTAATATTAAAAAAAAACAAAGGAACAATAGAACTCCATACTATGGACGGAACAATAAGAACATAAAACCTTTTGAAAATCTTTGCAAATAGAGATTTTAAAAAGATTTGTTTATCTATATGTAAAGCTCTGGCACATCCGCTAATAAAAAAAAACAAAGGCATGTGAAAGCTATATATAATATTAAATAATTTAGATTCTAAAAAGGCATTATAATTAAATTGTATCAAATGCCCTACTACAACTAGCAAAATAGCAAATCCTCGTAATGAATCAATATAGCCAACTCGCTCCATAGCCTCTTTTTCAAGTAATTCATATTTCTCTTTTACCATACACAAAATAGCGAATAAGAATTTTTATTCGTTTCCAAAGTGATAATTGATCCAATTCATTCAAACGGGTATAAAAGAATTCAAAATAAAATTCTTCATCAAAAAACGGGGATTTTCGATAATATTCCCACCAAATATCGAAATTTACACTATACTTTTTCCACGGTTTATGCCCATTATAATGGATATTACCAAACTTCAAAGCATTCTTTATTTCTACATCAGAAAATAGATTTTCAATCAAAGAACGTTGTCTCATGGCAAACATATACGAATAGTCTGTCATATTATATTCTAACGATAAATAATAAATTTTCCCTTTACATACCACGTTTAAAATATCCTGATCCTGGAATTTCAATTTTTTATTACTCCATTCTTTGAACTGCAGATGAATACGGTCTTTTAAAATGGCTTTATTATTCAATATAACAAAACCAGCTTGGATATATTCGCCTATATTTAATCCCGGTATAGAATTGATATGCTTTTGACCATCTTTCGTCAAATTCATACCCAATTCATGCGTAGCGGCAATGTAACTGTCTCCTATATCTGTTTTATACAACTCAGACAAATCCATCCGAAATATAATATCCACATCTGCATAAATGACCTTATCATATTCAGGTATCAACTCAGGTATTAATAAACGATAATAAGTAGCTGTAGTAATTCCTCTTATCTCAAATGACTGTTCAAATGTATCATCTACCGTACGATACTGAATTCGACAATGATTAAAAAGTTTAGGCAACTTATTCAATTGTTCTTTACTTAAATCATCTTTAGAAGAATGCAAGATAAAAATATCATAGAAAGTACCTTCCTTTGCATTCATCAATAAAGATGATAGACAGATACAAGCAGGAAAAACCAATTTATTGTCAAAAGCAAATGCTATTGGAACTCTTTTCATCTGTTATTCTCTATTTTGAAAGCTAATAGTTTTATTATCAAAAAACACATACCCATTCTTTATAACTGAAATATCTTGTGGCAAACAATAGAACCCAGACTTCCAATAATCAGGAGTATTCCAAAAAGGCGTTTTTTTAAAGAATAAAAAATGAAGATAAGGAATTTCTTTTCCCTCAGGATTCAAAATATGATTATTTCTCACATCCCAAACCCATCGCTCCTCCGTCTTAGGAAGAGGGCTTGTGCAAAATTCTTTTATAAAGACTTTTGAATACCAATTATGAACAATATTAGGAAATTTCATGAATCCATAAATTCCTATTTTAAATGGTTTTCCTATATATCTATATAAACGTAAATAATTAACCATATTTTTACGAACAATATTTGTCAAATCCATCTCATCTAATCCTAACACCTCTTCTTTCATCAACTTTTCCTTCCATTCAGATATATTTAAACAAGAGTTTGTATAAAAAGAATCTTTTCTTATTATAGTAAAATGTCCTGCAACTCTATCTCCATGGGTTGTCACTAAATCATATTTACGTAATCTTTCTTCATTTATTATTAAAGAAAGATCTCCATAACACAAATCCAAATCTCCAAATCCCCAATGAGTATATTCTAATAATTCCGACTTATGAATTATTCCATAAAATGGTTTTAAATCACAAAACTTATATGGAGTTTTAGGAGAAAAGTGAATATGAAAACAAGACGATATTCTTTTGCAATAATCATTAAAACTTATCTTAAAAAAAATAGTATTTGCATACACGATTTGAGGCTGTTCACAATCTGTAAAAATAAGCCAATCTATTACAATATTATTTGTAATCTTATTATTAAGACTGCAACTATATAAAAACAAATCTATCCATTCTGGAAATTTACCAAAATAAGGAATTATAATTGCAATTTTATACATAAATCATACTATTTTATTAATAGTAGGCAATACATTGTATGCGTTACTGTTTAAAAAAACAATACCATCTCTTATTGCCATATACTTAATTTTAACAATATCAAATCTTGCTTTAAATAAAGAAACAATCAATCCGAAGAAAAAAGTATAACATATGCAAAATATACTCCATATCCTCATCAATTTCGATTTTTCCGGAAGATAAATAAAACGATGCCAAAAAATGGTCTTAAAACGAAAATCAGAATAAATTACCTTCTTTTTCTTTTCAAGTTGCATATTTTCTCCTCCATCAAGATGAACAAATCCATGGCTATACCAAGTTAATATTTTCAACCCTAATAAATACATTTTATAATACATCACTTGATCCTCACCTACAGGATACCCTACTTGATCAAGCCATAATTCTTGTTCAAAAGAAATTTTCAAAAAATTTTTTTTTGAGCACAAAAAGCATGCACCAGCATTAGTTTGAGACCAATATACATCTTTCAAAACAGAAGCATTATAAGAGTATCCAGCGTTTCTCATCACCTTATAACCCCAATAATTATCATGTCTACGGGCACACATTCTCCCGGATAACCACATCATCATTTCTGCCCAAAATGGACGATTTGCATTAGGATATATATCAGGAGATATAACATCTGCACCTTCTTGCAGCATCAGTTTAAACATATTCTCTACTGTATTCTCAGGGAAAGACAAATCATCATCCAAAAATAAAATATATTCCGTATCAACCTCATCGTACAATAAAGCTCTTTGTGCTACCATTCCTTTCTTTACATAAACATATTGTTCTTTTCCAATAGTTTCTCTAGGTAAAGCACAATTTTCAGCTATATACACCAATATCTTCGAAGGTTGAATGGTTTGCTTATTTAAAGAATTCAATAATATTTGGTATTTCTCTCCAGACTTACCTAATGTACGGATTACAGCAGTATAATTCATTTTACTTAAATTTTAATATACGTAAGATTCTTCCTACCCACCAACGTAATCGAAATAAACAGATTCCAATACAAGGTGAAACATACAAATGAATAGGAAAATGAACCATTGAAATCTCTTTTGTCCATTTATACACCTTATATCTTATAGCTTTTAAAGCTAAAATTTTCTCTATTTCCTTATATTGATTAATATATAAATCACTTGCAATTGCTTCTAAAGTCCAATAATACATCATAATCGCCCAATATAAGCAATAAGCAAACAATCTCTTATCTTCAACTTTATATGCATATTCATAAAATACATCACACAATGTAAATGAATTTTCAAGATTACTAATACATGGAGTAGCCATAATTGAATTTTCACGCTTTCTATATGCATAAAACTGAATAGGTAGATAACCACATCTTAGATTCCGGCTAAAAATCTTAACCGCAAAATCTATGTCTTCTTGAAATTTCCGATTTTCATCAAAACGCAAATGATCAAGAGCAGATCTTCTAAACATAAAAAGCCAAGAAAAAAAATTACCATTAACAATATATTTTACCATCTCAAAAGAGCCAAAAACCAAATCCCTGAAATTTAAACTTTCAGCCAACAAATTTGGAGTATATAAACGATTTCCTCTCTCATCTACATTTATATATTCTCCTCGTACCACATCTAAATTGTCAGATTTTGCTTTTTCCACTAATAAAGATAAAATATTCTTTTCTATCCAATAATCATCTGAATCAAGAAAAATGATATACTCACCCACAGCTTTCTCCATCCCGTAATTACGAGCAGATGCAGAACCTCCATTTGACTTATGAAAAACTTTAATTCTAAAATCTGTTAATGCAATTTCATCACATAGTTTTCCAGATGAATCAGTACTTCCGTCATCAATTAATAAAATTTCAAAGTTCTGATAAGTCTGCATTAAAACACTATCAATGCATTCTTTTATATACATCTCAACATTATATATAGGTATAATTATTGAAATCATTTAATACTTCCTTTTTATTTCTTATAAATACGTAAGATAATTGCAGATATCCACAAAAAATCACACAACATAATATTATCAAACAATCTCCTTTTCCATGTTTTATGCTTTTGCTCTTTAATAGCTTTCCGTAAAACTGGATTATTTAAAAGTAGTTTTAATTCTTTTCTAACATAAGATAAAGAATATTTAGAACTTATTTGATAAATATATCTTCTAAAGAAAGTTATAACTGTCATATCGCAAACATACTGCCCATTCCAATTAAAAATACATTCTAAATGTCGTATTGCTCTTAATAATTTCTCTAGAACATCCCAATACACATTCCACCCCAAATTCTGTTTTGATAATCCTGCGCCATAACAATTATAATGATAAGTAACTTTTGAGGTAGTCTGGGCAGAGTTTATATATTGAATAAATTGATATATAAATAAAGTATCTTCTCCATAAGATATATTTATATCAAAACGTAAGTTATGTAACTTTATAATAGAATATCTAAATAATTTACCAAATGGAAATGTAAAGTCGAACAAACAATCAGTCAAAAATTCTCTCATACAATCTTTTCCATATGCACAATTCTTAAAAGGTACGCTGACCCATTCCCTCCATCCTTCTGCAATATAGTAACTTGCTACAAGATCATATTTATCACTACTATAAAGATTCTCCAAATAATCAATTTCAACCCAATCATCTGAATCAATAAAAGAAACCCATTCTCCTTTTACATTATCCAAACCTACATTTCTAGCAGAACTTACTCCTCCATTCTGTTTATGGAAAACTTTTATCCTTTTATCCTGTTTTACGTAATCATCACAAATCAAAGCTGACCTGTCTATACTGCCATCATCAACAAGCAACAACTCCCAATCTTTGTAAGATTGATTAATAATGCTATCGACACACTTATGAAGTGTTTTCTCCGCATTGTACACAGGTACTATAATAGAAATTTTAACAGACATATTTATTTTAATAATACCTTATATTGTTTTAATACCTTAAAAGGAGCGACTTTTAATAAATCTTTCTGCATTGAACTGATACTTTTATAAGGTAACATATATTTTTCATAATGCATAAATAATCCTCTCCAGTCATTATCCTTTAAATAAGAATCAAAATTTAAGATTCCATTATAAAAAGGAATATCTACAGAAGAAAAATAATCATAAAACTTAAAACCATCAGTATCTATATATCCTTTTTTTATCCACAAAGCAGGTATGCCATAAGCATGAGAAATAATTATCCCATGTAAAGATGTAGACAACACATAACGACATGAGGTTAACTCCGCAATAAAGCCTTCTATATTTATTGTACGAATATCTAATATCTTATACTTATTTCCATATTCCTTTTGAAAGAAATCGAATTCTTTCCAATGAGGAATAATAGCAATATCACTAATCTTCTTTCCTGCTGGCGAAACAAGTAATGGAAGTAACAAAGCTGGATCACCAAAGACATCACACCCTTTAAACCCCATAGCTAATAGCTTTTCATTCGTAAGTTTTCCTCTTACAGCATACACTTGTCCTCCTCTGAAAGATTCATTTTTATTCATGAATCCACTCCCCCATATAATACTTCTTTTATTTCCTAAAGCTAATATAGAACCAACAGCTAATAAATTTTTTTCAAAAAAAAATAATGTTTCAAAGAATTCTTTTTTAGATATTTTGCTCTGCAAAAAACTTAACAATAAATTTAGTTGTCCCTTTATCCCCAAAATATAAAGATTTTTATGTATTACAGACAAACCTGATAATTTGCTAACAATAAAAGGGCCCAATAAATCCCCTAGATTAATTTGATTCCAATAAACTAGCTTTATACTATTCATATGCAAAATCATATCTATCGGATAACTTAAATTATATTTCTTATTATTCTAAATACCTTATCTCGAATAAAATTTCTTTCACTACTAGTACATCCTATCCAATAAATAGACATTATGGAATTTACCACGGAAGCTATACATATAAAGAAGAAACGTGGTAATCCATCAGAAACTTGCAATACAATGATTATCGGAAATACAAAAGCAAAAGATGTGACCATCAAAACATTACCACAAACATTAACCAAATAACGACGAATAGAAAGTCCTACCATTTTACGAAGAAACAATAAGCGCAAAAACAAACAACAAACAGCAACGCCCATTGCTATCATTAATACTGATTCAGGAGGAAATCCTTTTTTCAGGCATAAATAAGAAAGAGGAAAATTCATTAATAACATTCCTCCAACTGCCAACTGATAATTGCGAAGCTTTCCTGTAGCCAATTGTAAATTGATTAAAGTATTTGAAAGTATATCACATAAAGTAACCAATAAAATTAAGCGAACAAAATTAATTGTATGTTCTGGATAATTTCCCAGCCATAGAGTAAGAATAAATTCTGTTTCAAACAAAACGGGTAAAGCAAAAATTAACAGAATATAATAAGAAAAACGAGAACCTTTCTCTACTAAAGTAAACATGTAATCATAATTTCCTGCTGCATACGATTTAGTAATCTGAGGATTTAATGCAGTCATAAAATTACCTGAAAAAGAAGAAATCAATGTATTTACCGAATTAGCTATTCCACGTGCTGCATTAACTGCTGGACCGCCAAACAAGTTTAATAGAACATTCACTCCTTGATCTTTTAATAGGCTTGCAGTACAACCTATAAAATTCCATCCTGCAAAAGTACTCATAGCTTTCCATGAACTACGATCAAAATTGAATCGTAAACGACATTCAGCAAAATGCTGTTGGCAATAAATCCAATAAATGGCTTGCATAAAAACGCCTACAGCAACAAGCAACAAGGAATACACTATAAGACGATCAAATGAAAAAGGCATATATGCAACAAACAATACTACACACAAACGAAGAATAATATCCAATATACTAATGTAGGCAAAAGCTGTCATCTTTTCATGAGCTACAATAGAAGCATTATAAGGAACACTAAATAACCCAAACATAAAAGCTATAAGAGAAGCCTGAAAAACCCAATTAGCAGCATACAAACGGTCAGCAGGAATAGTCATCCGAGTATTCAAGAACCAAACACCAATACTTTCTGCTAATAATAGCACAATACCTGCTAATACAAAATGAATACACAAAGAAGTAGAAAAAACTTTTTTTAATTGCTGCATGTCTCCTCGTCCTAACTCAAATGTCAAGAAACGACTAACCGATGAAGACAATGAACTAGATATCATGGAGAACATCGCTACCACCCCTCCTACCACATTGTATATACCATAATCCTCTACTCCCAGTGCCTGCAGTACCACACGGGAAGTATACAGCGACACCAGCATGCCAAACAGCATGCGCACATACAACATCAACGTATTCTTAGCAATACGCTTGGTATTTTCTGCTTGTTCCGTCACAGCCTAAAAAATTACGATTTCAACACTTGGATAAATTCAGGCTGAACTTCCACTGTCGCCGTCAAAAGGTTGGGAAGTTCCACAAACAAACGTTTTATGCGTGAGCCTTGCATCTTTTGCAAGCATCCTTCATAACCATCCAAAAGGCCTCCCACGATACGTACCTTTTTTCCTAGCATATCCGGATTTATTTCTTCAGGAGTATAAAAACAAGGATTATTCATCGCGTCAACAGCTCTAATGAAACGCTCCATATCTGCATTTCTTACAGTCATAGGCTGGCGGTTGCCACCTTTTATAAAACGGTACTGCAACGTAGCGATTTGTTCTACAAGAGGATCAAGTACTTTACGGGAATCATAAACGAATAACAAATCGGGCATAAAAGGAACCTGCTGACGAACACGTTTGCCCTGACGAATTCTCAATTTCCACACCATCGGAGTAAAAAATCTGATTTTTAATTCACCGAGCAATTTATAGGCAGGCTGTTTAGCATTTCCCCTTTTCAAATCACGCATCACGAACCATTGACGCAATTCTGTTGTTTCTTTTACAGATTGCATCGTTCCCTGCATGTCTGGGTGATTATTATGCAAGCTGTCCATAGTTCGACAAAAGGCATATTCTCTAATCCTGCCGGCCATCATAAGTAACTAAAAAGCAAGCAGTTATAGAGTTAACACTCAAAAGTTTTACTATTTCCCCTTCACATCTCTCCAATATAATACTTTGTTAATAAGTACAATTGGATATTCCTAAACGCAACTTATCTCCTAAGATGAGATAATATTTTTTTTGTAAGTGGTTAATTATCAGATTGTC